>SAMEA104315430__coassemble_57_pt1 | contig 93445 bp, 71 predicted proteins | sample SAMEA104315430__metabat2_low_PE_026 | metagenome-assembled genome bin SAMEA104315430 (sample SAMEA104315430) | gut metagenome | biome: Monkey gut; feature: monkey-associated habitat; material: faeces | place: China | collected 2013 | reverse complement strand
TTTTTTGGCGATTTTCTCCCGACCCGGAGTGGTTAAAATTGCCCGACGCTAACACAGGTTTTATAACAAATGAATATTGAGTATTTGTACCCCAATCCCAACGGTAATTTAAGCCATCACGAGAAAAATATGCTAATTCACCTACATATCCACCATCATATAAAACAAAGCCGTATTGATTTCCATTTTATAGAAATAACCAACTTCCACTAAAACATTTCCTCCATAAACATAATCTACGCAATACCATGAAGTAAAACCATTGTCTGTATCAGTAGCAGAAACCGTAACGTCATTAATTATCAATGTTCTAGGTCCTGTGCTAACAGCAGAAGATGGAATTGATAAGCAAGATGTAAATAAAGAAAAAATAAGTAAATATAAAATAATCAGCATTTTATTTTTTTGTTTCATATTTCTCCTCGGAGCGCCCCAATGCGGGCGTCCACATAACATTAGTTTAAACGGTGGCGGGCTTGACCCGACATCCGCTTTGAAACTGTTGTTATGCTATCTGTTATTCTCTTCTTCTAATAGATTTTTTATATTTTCTTTTTCTATTTCTGACAAATCATTTTCTGAGAAATTTGGATTTATTGTATAAGGTGGATTCCAATACTTTCCAACTGAAGAAAAATATTCTTCTAGATCTTTTGATTTGAATTTATATCCATGTAAGGCATAAATAGCATTTCTGACGAGTCTTAACTGATCTTTTCTAAACCACTTAAACTCACTTTTATTTACAATTTTTTTATTAAAATAGAAATAAGCAGGGAACGCTCTTGGACCATCATCTGATAGAACATCAGAAATTTCAATTTCAAAATAATCAGTATAATTTTTGGGTTCAATATTATACAAAAGTAATTCAAAAGTATTATCTGATGTTTTTGTTAATTGATTAGTAAGATATTTTGTATTTTCCATTTTTACATTTCGCAAAATACCGTATTTTATATTATTCTCAATTTTTAATAATATACTTCCAATTGGTTTATTCCAGCTTGAACCCGTACCGTATAAGTAATTAGCTATTCGAAAAGAAGGCGCAGAGTCACCATATTCAGATTTAAAATACACTCTAGTGTTTGTAAAATCCTTTGCAGGAAAATGTATTTTTCTTGCATTTACATATTCCAGGTCTGTCGTTTTTTCCCAATTTTTTTCTATTGGTTCAGAAGTAAAATCTGTTTCCTGTCCATTTGTCCAGCATTTAAAATCCCAGATTTTGCCGTGACCTTCATATCCAACTTGGAAAAAAGGAAAACCAACTGTTAAATCTACATCTTTATCAGGATTGTAAAACATAAAATCAACAGTTACTTCATAATAATTATCTTGTAAATTAATACTTATTTTTTCACTCGACATTTCTATTAAAGTATCTTTTTCGCTTGCTGGAACAAGATTTCCACCAGAGATGAAAAAATAAGTATCATTTGAATAAACAAATGTGTTGAAAAATATATTAATTAGTGCAAGAAAAATAAAATTCTTAATTTTCAAAGTTTCACTCTCCTATTTATTTCACGCCAATTGCGTGTAAGCATAACTACGCGCTTAAACGGTGGCGGGCGCAGACCCGACATCCGATTTGAAGCGCATGTTAGGTTTTGTCTAATCAGCCAATTGTATTTTTGCTCTTTGTCTAATATGTAAAAAAGGGGACTTGTCCTACCAAAACATATATTTACTCTTGGAATATAGATTTTGACGTACCACAATTTTTGCAGAAGAATACATAAATCATACCTACATCGCCGAACATATATTCTGTTTTCTCCTGTGCAAAACCTGTATAGTCAATGGAATCTAATTGTGCTATAAAATCCATTTTCTTCTTACAACAATCGCACTTAGGGGTTTCATCATTTTGAATCCAATCGGGAACGCCCCCGAATTTACTTCGTTTACCAAGTCCTGTATTTTTTTCAAATTGTTCTACCTTAATTGAAAGTTCTCTCATTTTTTACTCCTAATTATTCGCCTCAAGAACTCCTGCACCACCGCCAGCAACAATAAGGAGTCCTATTAACCATTTTACAAATATAATAAGTCCAATACATGCAATTATACCAAGAATTAGACATATAAACCCAACGCCAACAGCAACAGGTTCTTCTGCTTTTATACCAAAGAATCCTAATACAGAACTTCCAATAGCGGCGAAAATTGCTAGTATTTGCCCACCAATTGAAGAACCTCCTAAAACCTTTAATAGCCAATACCCAAGTTTACTGCATATCTTTAAGAACCAATTATTACTACAAACGAATAATCCGGTTGAACCACCGACAGTCGCTTTTGATAATTGCTTTGTATTATAGTTGAAAAACTTAAATTCCCCTTTACATCCAGCCTCACGCAACATAGATTGAGCTTTTTCAGCTGCTTCCTTTTGTGTAAAATTCGGATTAGCTAAAAGCCATAAATTCCACTCACTATTCCAATTGTTTGGAACATACTGTAGTCCTGTACCCATTCCTCTGTGATCCTTTTTAGTCAATGCAATTGTAAAATCATCAACATTAATACCTTTTTGAGCAAATTGTTCACTAAATTGTCTTGGAAAAATATGATGATATTCTGTAGAACCATCAATAATCAAGTTTGCGCCTTTGCAACCTGAAAGGAATATGCTCAAAAGAAAAACTGATAAAAGCAAGCATTTTTTAAATTTCATAAAATCCTCCAATGATTTTATATTTTAATAAAAAAATGTTAGAAGATTTACCTTGGCAACGACAAGTGGCGCAGTGCGCCATCAACCTAACAATTGGTTGTACCGCAGCGGGCTCGACCCGCTGTCGGCTACGAACCTTTGTTATGCTTTATTTACCTTCATAAGCCTTTTTAAATAATAAATCCAATTCCTTAATATTTATTTTAGATGGATTTTTTGCCTTGAATAATGCTTCATTAAAGCTGTTATCGTATCTTTGAAATTCCCAATTATCAGCCTTAAATCCTAATGCATCTTTTTCTGAAATCTTAAATTTCACATTCCATGTATAGGAACTACCCCAGGCGACACAAAACACAACTCTTGTTCCACTTTTAAAGCCTGTATAATACTTATTTAGGTTGTATGGAAGATTCCAACTTTGCTCTTTACAATATTCTTCTATTTGTTCAACAGCATTTTTGAATTGAAGCATGGATTCTTTGCTATGTTCTTTTTCATAAAATTCCCATGACCAATCTTCTTTCGCTTTTGTTGAAACTATTTTTTTATCTTCAGATTCTAATACTTCCACTGAAATAAACTCATCTTCATCAATACCGTATCTTCGAACTTTATATAATTCAACAGGATAATTAATCTTCTTAGACATCTTCAATACATTTTGCCTAAAACTAGGTGCAACCAATAAAATTCGGATATCTAAATTATCCCAATCAGGCTTCAAATCTTCTGGCTTACTTTTACACTCAAGCCACAATGATTTTATTGAATCAGGATTTGTTTCTGCCCAAATGGCATATTGTAATGCTTGTGGAACTATTTCTTCTACAGCTTCAACATTTTTTAATTCTATAATACATATTCTGTTATCTGTATCAATACCAATCATGTCTGGAATACCGTCTTTAGAACCGCTTCTAATTTGTCTGTAAATTATTGAAATATCGCCTCCAAGAATATTTTGGTTATCAAAAATAAATTTTTCGAATTCTGCTTCATTTATAAAAGGTTTTTCTTCAACATCTTTAACAGTATTTTTATTTTTCCAATATAAATTTACCATATTTTCCTTCTTTTCCCACGCCAATAGCGTGTGAGCATAACTACGCAGCTAAACCGCAAACCGGCTTGACCGGTTTGTCGGATTTGAGCTGCATGTTAGGACCTCTTCCTTACAATATATATTTTCTTACAAAAGGTATCAATCTTAGAATAAAGGTAGCAACAATTGAACCAATAATCGTTATTAATGAAACTATCAACAATGAAATTCCCAATGAATATTTTTCTACTGTAAGATGTAATACTTTATAACAGAAATTTATGAATACAGGATGCATTATATAAATTCCGAAAGTTAATGGAGCCATAAATTTTATTACTTTACTTTCTCTGCTTATGTTTTTGCAAAGCGAAAATATTGCGAAAGCTGCAAGTACTACGACAGGTGATTCATACCCTAAGGTTTTCAATGCAGCATTATTTTCAATAATAAAGAACGGATTAAACTGAATTAAGCCAACATATACAGCATACAATAATAAGATTACTACAGAATAAATATTTTTAAGCCTGAAGTTTTTGAAATGAATAGCATATCCCAAAAGTAGATAAAAGATGTATATTGATACCATTGAAAAATGATTAGCAAAGTTTATAAAGTTACTAACGTAAGGCAAAATACTTGCAGTTATAAATAAAACCCCAAGAGAATAGTACAGTATTTTATCAGAAATATTCTTAACTGCGACTTTCATTAACGGAAGAAGAAGATAAAGACCAATTGCCATATAAACATACCACATGTGGTCCCACGATTTTCCAACTAATGCATTTTTCAGTGCTAATAAAATTTTAGAAACTGAGAGACTTCTATCTTCAAAAATCAATTCCATTAAACTGTATAAAGTTCCAAATGTAAGAATTACGATTACGAATCTTGAAATATACTTTTTGAATAATTTTCCTAATGGTAATTCCTTTTCTGGATTAAGAAAAAGAACTCCTGTAATCATTACAAAAACAGGAACGCACCAATTTAATAAATTTCTAGAAAATCTTACAAGAAAAAGTTCTACTGAAGAATATAAATCTTGGCAAAAAACTATTGGTGTACAGATGACATGTAACATTAATACTGCGAAAGCAGCAAAAACCCTTAAATAATTTAAATACTCTGTGGATTCATTGTTTTCCATTTTTCCATCCTTTTTTTTGGATACGGAGAAATGTTAAAACAATTTTATACTTCAAAGAGCACGCCAGTGGCGTGTCGTCCTAACTATGTAGCTAAACCGCAACGCGGCTTGACCGCGTTGTCGGCTTTGAGCTACTTGTTATACGATATTTCTACCGTACAACAATTTTCTCCGTATCTATTTTTACAAATTCAACGAACCTGTTTTTATATACTGTTCGGAATGTCTTTTACAACCTTCTCATTTTCAACTTTTTTCTTATTTTTTGCTTCCCTTATAGCCATAGATTCTCTATAATCCCTAGCTTCCGCTAATTTAGTGAATTCAACATCAATATTGTTTTTCTTCGCATATTCTTCTATTTCATCCAATGTTACATAGAAGAATTCTTTTCTCGCATTTACTAGATTAACACGTTTTGAGTCAAAATATTTATGTAAAGAATTTTCCAATTCTGGAGCATTATCAGACTTAATCATAGCGTGAACATCAAATTCAAATGGAACGGAAGCACTTCCTAATTCATCAATTCGTTCCATTGGTTCCAAGCGTCTTGTCATACCAATTTTATAGACATTCTCACCAAAAGAACCGATATTAGAAATAATATATACATGTCCAATTTTTGTCTGTTGTGCTTGAGAAATAGCACGTTGACTGTTTTCTATTATCTGATTCAAGTTATTTATTTCTGCTTGATACTTTTCAGCTTCAGCCTGTTTACCTTGCTCAAAGGCTTCCTTCAATTTTTTCTGTAATTCAACTTCTTCTTTTCGCTGTTTTTCGATTTCTTTTTGTTTCTTTTCAATTTCCTTTTGTATTTTTTCTTCTTCGCGCATTTGCTCTTTTATAATGCGTTGTTCTTCTTTTTCCTGATAAAGTTTCTCTTGATATTCAAATGCCAAACGCAATTCTTTAAGTTTTAAGTCTTTATATTTTTTTGTAATTGATGTTGAATGTGTTTCACCCATTTTATTGATTGCTTCGAAAGACTTTTCTAGGCGTTCTTCCATTTTTGAAATATTGTTCCATTTTACATCTGCAATCATCGCATCGCATTCGCCATTAAAGGCTCTTAACATAAGTTTTATATACCGCTTTGTCTGTTTGTTACCTTCTGCCTTGCTACCGTTTACAGTCCATTGCTCTGTACAAATAGCAGCATCCTCGTTTTTGATACAAAGTTTTTGTGATTCTCGAACTTTCTGAATTTCATTTTTATATTTTTGAGAAGTATTGAAATCAAAATGCGGCTTGTAAAGTCCATAGCTGAAAATTTCTTCGGTATCTTCGTATAAAGATATTTCGTGAAGCAATTTTTCGAAATAGCTATGTTTTTCAGAGTAGTTATTACGCAGTTCATGAATACTGTCATCAAGTTTTTTAATTTCTGAATTCTTTTCTTCAATAATTTTGTTTGTATCAGCAGTTACCTTGTCTTTATACTCATCAAGGTTGATAATATCCTTGTACTTTTCATACATCGATGTGCATTGTTTCTTGAATTTGTTTCGACCTTTCATCATTAGAAAAAATCCGATGATAAAACCAAAATAAGACAAAACAATCAATATCGCAACTATATTACCAGCGTTCAAAATCAACTCCCTTTTATTTTAAAATATTTGCCTTTTACCAATCAGGCTTGACCTGATTGGTAAATATACCTAATTAAAACTCTATATCTGTAACTTTTATTTCGGCAGAACCTTCTTTCCATTCGCTTGGAACATTATCTGCTTTATAATAATGACCGCTTTCCATCTGCCAAATACGATTTGGTTTAAGAGATTTACTATTATCATTCCAGCTGTATTCGCTTATTGGAGTAAAATAATCCTCATGAATTATGTTTCCAGAATCATCTTTAAAATATACAGTAAGACGAACTCTTTTTAGTTCTTTGTTTCCATTATTTTTTACTTTGAAAACTACACCAGCATTTTTTCCACCAAAGTACTGTTCATAATATCTTGAAACAAAATCATATACTTTTACATTCGGAATATAGTTAATTTTTTCTTCAACTACATTTTTCTTTGAAAGAATAGTTTCATTTGTACTGTCAAGTTCAAGAATTTCGTTATACTTAGAAACCAAATCTTCAAGGCTTCCATCTTTCTCTAGCTTTTCAGCTTCTTCTGTCAGTTTTTTTATTTTTACTTCTTTTTCCCAATTAAAGAAAAGTACCCATTGCCCATTTTCTTTTATAAGATTATATGTTTTTGTAGTTGTTTTTTTAGGAGCATTACCTTTATATTTTTCAGCTTTTTTTGTTAAATCTTCAGAGCTTGCACCACTAAAAGCGGCACAAAACATTTCTGAAACTACAGACGAATAATCATCTTGTGTAATTTCAACATTTACATTAGAAGAGTTTTCACTTTCATTAGAATCAAGAATCTTAAATGTTGTACTCTTTCTGACCGCTTCATTAAAGAGCAATCCAAATTCAGAACTTTCTTCCTCCTTATAAGAAGTTAACGATTTTATTTGTTTATCGCTACTTGAAAGCAGAGAATATGCAGTTGCGTAATCGCAAGAAGATTCTGCTTTTAAATACTTAGAAACTGTGTCAGCAGATTTTGCTCCACCACAAGAACAAAGCAAAGTAGAAATTGCGACCATAACAATCGGAATGATTTTTTTCATAATTTAACCTCACATTTCTATTATAGGAATTGAGAATTAAATTTTTCATTAACTCTCAAATGCGGCTTAGTGAGCCGTCCACATAACTACGCAGTTAAACCGCAAACCGGCTTGACCGGTTTGTCGGATTTGAACTGCATGTTATGCCTTCTTACTACAAAAATATTTCTTTTAGCGGCAGCACCGACTGCCGCGTACAATACATTTTACTTTAAGAAACCTAATTCGTATACCATTGGTTCCATTTTATCTGATAGCATCTTAAACAATTCAGAAAAATGATTTAAATCTTCTGTAAAGTATTCTCTTATAATTCCTTTTATTTGATACCAACCACAATCCCAGTTCATAATTTGATATTCTGGATATTGTTGATTAAAAATTTCTCGATACTCAAATGTTTTCCGAATAAGCTCTTTTGCATTTTCTAGAACTGCTTTTGCTTCTGCGGATAATTGTGTTTTTTCTAACAAGGTATAAACATATCGTTCTTCTGAAACTTTAGCATCATTATATGTATAATCGTAATTGGACTTATCTGCTAAATCCATTATTTCTTGTTTAGACATAAAGAAAAATTCATTTTTAATATCCCAATTTTTTTCTTCATAAAAAAGATTTCTTAAAGAAGATTGATTTGATGCAGAATGAAATAAACTATAAATATAGCTGTCAGTCTTAAACTCTTCCCACTTTTTGTCGTTTTCATTTGGCTGTAAATAATTATCCTTATTGTTTATCCATGTAGATTCAACCAATTTACGAGCTGAAAAAATAGTCATGATTCTATCGTAATTTTCTTTTGTAATTGAAATTCCATTTGCATTACTACTATCGCAACTTGTAAACAAAGCAACTTTAATAGCACTGTTGTAAACATCATTGCCTACATTTAAATAACATCCTAACGCATTTTCAAAAATAGATGTGTTAGAACTTTTACCTGGTTTAACAGTTATTGCATTTGATAAAGGAGGTTTTCTAACCTTTGGAGTTTTTATATTAACAATAGGAGCTTTTATCCATTCTTTTGCAGTTTTTATTCCATCCAAATTATAAATAATCTTATTTCCAGTTATTTCCAACTCGGAATCATTTTCTTCAAGTAATGTATGTACAAAATTTGATTTATCCTTTGTTTCTCCATTTTTCCAAACAGTAAAATGAATTCCCCATCGGTCAGAAACATCTGAAAAATTTGATGCATTGAATAAAATACCTTGTTTAAACTCAAACTCTTTGAAGAATAATTTTCTGAAACTTTCAAAAGTTGATCCACTTAAATATATTGGATTACAAAATAAACCGATTGCTATATCCGTTAATTCATATATCTTTTTTATTTGATAAATTCTGTATAGAAATTGTGCAAATAAGTTTTTACAAGCTTCTTTTAAGTCTGCTTTTACCATTTCATTATACACAACTGATAAAGTTGCACCTTTTCCTTTTCCCTGTACTTCACCTTGGCCCATGTTGCTAGAAGAGGTTGCATACGGTGGATTTATAAAGAATACAATAGGTCTTTTTTCCTCAAGTGCCTTGGATAAATTCTCTGGAAGTTTTCCGCTTGATTGTCCCATAAACGCTATATCGTCATTTAGAAAATCAAATACAAATTTTGTCGCTTCAGGATTATATCTACTTCCACAGTCAAGTTCAGATTGTTCAAGTGTGCTAGCATATAATTCTTTGAACCTATAATCTCGTGTTAAATTTCCTGTACCCCAGCAACAATCCCAGACAACATATTTTTCTTTCCAATCTTCACCGAGTTCTTCAGAAAGCATTTTATGAGCGTAATCTGTAAATAAAGTTGGTGTAAAGAATTCACCATTCTTTCTACGCTTTGCATCTTCTATCAAACGGTCAGCTATTTCTGTAAATTTATTTTTATCTTTTGGCGAATATTCTTTTTCAAAATGTTTGAAAAAAGTATCGTAATAAGTTCCATTAATCTGATACTGTTTATTGTAGCAGACCAAAAGGTTTGGATTGTTTGGATGTTTATAACAATTTTCACGGTCGATTATTGAATTTATAAAAATTCCTACCAAATCGTTTGGAGAAATTTTTGATGTGTCTCTCAAAACTCTTGTTGAAAAATCGTCGAAGATTTTTGAAATATTATGTTCGGTAACTCGTACTTTTCTAATTGTATTTGTCGCAACTTCAAAAATTTTATCAGCTACATCTTTAAAAGAAAAACTTTCATTAATATCGTAAACATATGGACTGATTTCTGTGTCTTTTGAAATTTTTACAAGGAGTGCTGGATTTTTATCATGTGCATTACTTGGAGCAATATTCCAGTCTACATTCTCGTCAAGATATTTGAGTAATGGATTTGTATGCATTACGAAGACTTCATCTTTATCGCCAACCATTACAACATTTGGTAGCCGGTCTCCATTTAACTCAAATTGTTTTATGTAATATATAACTTGAATTAATACTTTAGCTCTTGAAACAGGATTATGAAGTTCTTCGTTATATTTATATTCTATAATTAATCTAAGAAATAAACCTTGGTCAACTAATCCATCGCATTTATACGGATGTGTAATTGTTCCTTCATTTTTAAGAAAGTATAAACTTATACCTTCGTTATAAACATCCTCAACTTCGCGTTCTTCTTTTGCAAGGACAATTTTATCGTAGAATTTACTCTTGGACATACTTTCATTCCTTTTTGATTTTTGGGAAAAATGTGTATGTCCAAAATTTTTTTAAATTTTAAAATTCTCCGCCCCAGTGGGGCGTGGGCATAACAATGAGTTAAACCGCAAACCGGCTCGACCGGTTTGTCGGCTTTGAACTTCTTGTTATGTGATATTACTACATTATGAATCTAAGTAGAATATTTACTACACTTACAATTAAAGCTATTGACGAAATAATAATTGCAATTACTGATAATTTTTTCGAAGATGTAGTTTTTATCTTTTCAATTTCTTCGTTTTGTTCTTTATCAAGAATATCTTTTTGTTTTGTGTATTCAAATAGTACTTTTATGGCCTCTGTATTTTTTGAAATAGCTTCTTCTTGCTTTTGGTCTACAAGATCTTTATTGTTTAGTATTGCACCAAGCTCTTCCAACCGCTTAGATTGTTCTGCATCAATTATATCTTTTTCATCTAATCGCTTTCTGTTTGCAGCGATATCTGCTGATTGTTCTGAATCCAAATTGTCTTTTTCATTTAAACGATTTTCATTCTCAGAAACTTTGTCGGCCAGATTTTCAATTTTTGAATCTTGTGAGGCTTGTTTCATTTCAACTTCTAATTGGTTCTTTGCAAAAGCTTCGGCTTGTTGGACAATATACATTGCTTGCTCTTCAGAATCAGAGCTTAATTTTATAAATTCACCATCCCGATTTTCAAAACCTTTTACTATCAATGCAGACATATGTTTTGACATAGCTTGCGCAAAACTCAGTGAAAGACAAGTAAACCGAATACTTTCCTGCAATAACTCATTCATTTCACCAATTGCTTCATTTGTAGCAATAACAGCATCTGCAGTTGCATCTGCCTTTTTTTTAGTTTTACCAAACCAACCGCTTTTCATATTAGCTGCATCTTCTGCAGCTTCTTTCGCATCAGTTATTTTTTGTGTAGAAAGTTCTATTTTTTCCAATATAAATTTGGATTTTTCCTCAGCAAAAGATTCTAACTGGGAGGGGGACATTTTTTCCAGCTTTGATGTACTGATTTGTAATTCTTTATTTGTATTTGGCATTTTTAACTCCTATTTATTATATATTGCTCTAAGTTTTGACATTACATCCTCTCTTGAAGTTGAAGCTTGCTTTACAGTTTCAAAAGATTTATTTATTTCTTCTTCTGTGTTTTTAAATATTTGAGAAATTTCAAAAACTTTCATTTCGAAGAATTTATATGCATCGTCCAATGTACACCATGTTTTTGCAAGTTCACATCGAACAACAACACCACTTTGAGCAATTAATTGAATTTGAAGTTTGTCATGTTTAGCAGATGCTCTGCATTTATCCATGAAGTATAAAACTATAGTTGTTAATAAACCACCGGCAAGAGCAGAAAGCGTCACTGCGATTACATCACTTACAGTACGTTGTTCTTTTCCAAATGAAGGAATTGGAAACATCATAAGAGGTTGTAAGCCAGGTATTGCTTGTAAACCTTTTTCTATTACTGCACTTAATCCTAAAGAAGCAGCTCCAATTATTCCTGCTGTAAGAATTTTTAATGCCTGATAATGAACTTCTTCTTTTGGCATATCAGCTGGCGGATTTGCAAGAAGTTTTACGGCCTGACATAATGAAACAAATCCGGCTCTTATCATACTTACGATTTTTTTTAATGTTGTAAAAAATAAATTGATAACAAATACAACAATGTTTGAGAGAAATGCAGTAATAGCTGCTTCTAAAGATCCCTTGAAAATATCTTTCCATTTGCTTTTTAAACCAGAAAGAATTTCTTGGAGCCTATTTTTGAATCTAGCAAATATTTCTTTAAAAGATTCTTTGCCCTTTTGTTCAAATGTTAAGCGTACTTCTATCATTATACCTTGTGCTAAATCTCTGAGAACAACACCTAATGCAGAATATGCAGCCATCATTGCTGCATCTTTACCTCCTGTTGAAAGTAATTCTTTTGTATATTTTTTAGCAGTAGCTGTATTTATAGTTTTATTGACATATTTTATGGCTTCTTTATCCTTACCCATAGCCATTTCTTCATCAATACCATACTTTTCTGCTTTTGTTTGACCTGTTTTTTTATCTGTTTCTTTCAACCAATCTTCCATTTTTTTGTTACCTTTTGATTGGTTTGCACTTCCTTCTGTCCAAGCAAGATTCTTATCATTTGTTGCCATCTTTGCTCTTTCTTCTGGTGTCATAAATAAATTTGTAGAAGCTTTGTTTTCAATTTCGCTTGCTGAAACAATATGGTCTAATTGAGCTCTTCCATCTTTAGGTAGCGGACGACCTGTATACTCATCAATAATTACATCTTGGGTTTTAAATGCTTGCTTTCTTTTTCCTGAAAGAGGTTTATCATAACCAGTTCCTTTTCTGACTTCTTGCCAATCTTTTTGTTTCATTTCTTGCCAAGAATTATATTTTTGTTCATCCGCTGTTGTGGCGGTAATTCCTTTCTCAAAATTATGAGTTGTTGTTACATTTCCACCATCTTGAGAATTTATAAATAAACTGGCTAAACCAAATTGTGATGTAATAGTATCAATAACATTATTTTTGCATAGCTCTAATAATGTGGCAGAATCTTTTTGCGAGTATTGATTTTTTAGACTGTTAAGCTCTGTAATTGCTTCTTCTAAATCTTGATTGATTTCAATTTTTTTTAATTCTTCTTGTGTTATGGAGTCTAATTCTTTTTCCATCTCTGCATAGTTTGTACTCAGTAAATCTTCCATTCTTTTTCCTTTCGGAAGCGCCCCAATGTGGGCGTCCACATAACAATGGGTTGTACCGCAGGCAGCTTGACTGCCTGTCGGCTACGAACCTCTTGTTATGACAAATTATATTTCTTATACAGAATCAGATTTCTTAAATCTTTTCCTTTAAGAAGATTATGTATTATATTTTAGAAGCAATGCTTCATTTTGTAAATTCTAAGCGGCGTTAAGCCGCGTACAACCGCTTCTTCGTTCAAGCCCTAAAGTTTAATAATTCTATTTTTTCATCGGGCTTGAACCGATGAAAAAATGTTCCATTATTTTCTTTGGAAGGATAATTTGTACTTAAAAAAACAAATTCTAAAAAAATAAATTCTTCTTCTTTTTTTCTAAAATTCTAAAAAAAAGGGCAGGCCAGTGTGCCTGTTGTTATAACCTATGTTATGACAAATTATATTTCTTATACAAAATTAGATTTCTTAAATCTTTTCCTTTAAGAAGATTATGTATTATATTTTAGAAGCAATGCTTCTTTTTGTAAATTCTAAGCGGCGTAAAGCCGCGTACAACCGCTTCTTCGTCCAAGCCCTAAAGTTAAATTTCATAATTTTTTATTCGAGCTTGACTCGAATAAAAAATTATTCTTCTTTTCCTAAAATCGCTTCTCCGCATAACCCCTAAAAGTTTAATAATTCAATTTTTTCATTGGACTTGAACCGATGAAAAAATGCTCCATTATTTTCTTTGGAAGGATAATTTGTACTTATAAAAAACAAATTTTTAAAATATAAATTCTTCCTCGTTTTTTCCTAAAGTTCTAAAAAAGGGCAGACCAGTGTACCTGCATCATAACCTATGTTATGACAAATTATATTTCTTATACAAAATCAGATTTCTTAAATCTTTTTCTTTAAGAAGATTATGTATTATATTTTAGAAGCAATGCTTCTTTTTGTAAAATTCTAAGCGGCGTAAAGCCGCGTCTTACCGCTTCTTCGCGTAAACCCTAAAGTTCAATTTTATTTTAGAAAGCAAGCTTGACTTGCTTTCTAAAATATTCTCTATTTGACTTTCTCGACAAAATAAGTTTCAACCATATCTTTTGCTAAAGATTCAAATATATCTTCAAGGCAATCGGAAATCTCATCATCTTCCTCTTCACCTGTTGCAGTACCTTTAAATATTGTTTCTTTAGATTTTATGTCGTAAATACTTATATCAAAATCTATCGTTACTTTTACTTCTGTACTTCCACTACCAAAGAAGAATCCGCCCATAGGCATTATGAACGAATTACTATCGCCATTATGAGCATTTGTAGAAAGTATTTTTACTTCAAGTAAAATCTCAATATTATTATCCGATAAAATTTTTTGAAGATCTTCTTCTGTATAATTTTCTAATGGTGAGAAGAAATCTAAGCTTTTAAAAGATTTAATGTTATTTTTTGAAAACTGTGTTTGAAATTCTGTTTCCAATTGTTTTCGATATTTGTAGTTTTCAATATTACAGAAAACTAAAACGTTATTATATTTCGATAGTTTTACATTAGGTTTTACAACACCATCGATATCTGTGGAAGCACATCCAATAAATAAAAATAAACAAAAGAAAAGTAAAATACTAAAATATTTTTTCATTTTTCATTCCTTAAAAAGCAGGCCAGTGCGCCTGTCGTCATAACATATATTCTCCGTATCCCGTATAAATTTATTATACTGTTTTTTGTCCGTATAATCTACACAACGAATTACTTTCTTCAATTATATCATAAATCATCGTGTTTTTATACGGATACTTCTAATCTTACATTCTGTCCAACGGGCTTATAACTCCGCCGGCACCTTTATTCAAAACATGGGTGTAGATCATTGTCGTGCGGATATCTGAATGACCAAGCAGTTCCTGAACGGTTCTAATGTCGTAGCCGTTTTCAAGAAGATGTGTTGCAAAGGAATGTCGGAAGGTGTGACAACTGGCGTTCTTATTTATTCCGGATTCAAGAACTGCCTTTTTTACGGCTTTTTGCAGCAAGGATTCATCCAAATGCCAGCGGCCTTCTTCTCCTGTTTCTTTGTTTTTCCATCTGTTTGCCTGAGGGAAAAGCCATTGCCATTTAAACTCTTTGGCCGCCGTCGGATATTTTTTATCCAGCTGATTTGGCATTGCAACTTTTCCCCAGCCGTCTTTCAGATCCTTCTGATGAATTTTTCTGACAGCTTCTATCTGTTCTTTGATTTTTGGAACAAGCTTTTGTGGAAGCATTACATGTCTGTCTTTGTCTCCTTTACCGTGGCGGACTATGATTTCATTCATGTCAAAATTCACGTCAAGGATTCTTAAAGCCAGCACTTCATTAAGCCGCATTCCTGTTCCGTACATCAATTCTGCGGCCAGCTTTTTGCTTTCTATCAGATTATTGATAACCGAAACTACTTCCTGCCTGCTGAAAACTACTGGGATTCTTTCCTTTTTCTTTGCGTGGATTACAGAAGCAAGTTCTACAGGATTTTCGTTTTTCACGAATCTAAAATAGAATAGCAGGGAAGCCAGTGCCTGATTCTGAGTGGAAGGACTTACATGTTTCTTTACTGCAAGTTCTGTCAGAAAATCATTGATTTCTTTCTGTCCAAGATTATTCCTGTGATTGTATTTTAAGAGAAAAGCCTCAACCCATTTTTTATATATTTCACAGGTTTTTTGACTGTAGTTTTTAGCTTTCAGGATTTCAAGCATACGCCTTGTTGAATCTTCAGGCAAGAGTGGTGTTTGTTCTTCATCAGGAATTTCGTCATTCACATTAAAAAGTCCCGTGTTGTACACATTCATCTTCAATTGATTCAGTGTTTCCTGAGTATTTGGAACAAGCCATATCTTTTCGTCATTATTCCAGATTCTTTTTGGAATCTTACGAACCGAATTCAGAAGGTCTGTATTAAAGCCTTCTGGAAAACTGACTGCTACAAATGAGTCATCATAAGGTTTAATTTCTATCTTCATACAGTAAAGATAATAAAAATTTAATGGTTTTACATAAATATTTATTAATTCGTTTACAAATAGAATTTCAGGAGTTCCTTACCCGTTAGCAACATGGAGGGCTGCCGCAGGCAGGGACAGACCTCGATTATAGCCTCTGTTTCTTCGAGTTTTTAGCATCAGCGTTAAAAAAACTCGCGGCTCGTGCAAACTGAATTCTCGTTGGTGTGCGAAATTCTAGCACGAGCCAGCACCGAGAGGAATGAGCGATTCAACGTGCAGGGGCTTGGGGCGGAGCCCCAGGAGAATGGGGTGTGGCGAAGACTTTAGGCTGAGCCCAGGGGAAAGGCTTTTCCCCTATTTTATTTCAAAAAAACTTCTTTTTTTTATTACAAATTTAAAATAATGTGTTATAATTAAACATTATATTGTTGGAAGACGATATATGAAAAGTTTGCCTGGCAGACTTATTCTGTTTAATGGTTTTCACAAATACCGTAAAAGATTTTAATCAATTATGATTATCTTCTTTCAAGGGAGTTTTTATGCCACAAGATACAAAAACAAAAACTTTATCTTGGTATGTTTATTTTACACTCGTAATGATTTTTCTTTCACCAATTTTGCTTTATGAGTTTTTAGGCATTGCCACAGGAATGTTTACTCGTGGTGAATATACTGAAGTTTTGAAACAGCCTCTAAATCTAGTTGTTTTCTTTTTGGTAATTATTATTTCTGTTCTAGCATGTTTATTCTTGAAAAAACTTGTTGAAGGTTATAATAATAACGAAGTTTCTGTCTCTGAAACAAACAGAAAGCTTAAAATTTTTGCTACAATCAACATACTCACGGCTTTACTTCTCGGTGTTTTGCAGGGAATTGTAACTTGTGTTGGAGTATTAAAGGGAGCTGTTGAGTTTTCATCATTTGAAGGTGAAGCTCCTTTTGTTGCTGTTTTCTGTTATTCACTTGGTATTGTATTTTGTTTTTCTCTTTTATTTTATGTATTAAACATCAGATTTATGGAAAAACAACTTTGTTACATTCCTTTTTCCAAAGATGAAATTACTATGAGTGTTACAAAGCGTAATATTTTGACGCTTCTTTTTGCTTTATCAGGTGTTCTTCTTTTATTAATATGTATAATTCTTGTTCCAAAAAATCTTGAAGATGGAGTGGCAAGTCTTACAAGAAAATTCTATCCGCTTTCTATTTATGCTGTTGTATTCTTTGCAATAATTGAATTATCTTTGGTTACTGATGTAAAAGACTGTTTACATAATATTGAAGAATTTTCAGATTCATTGACAAAAAAAGATTATTCAATCAGTAATGGATTGCCTACAAACAGAAGTGAACTTGGTGTTATCATTCAAGAATTGAACACTCTTAAACATGAAACTGCTGATGTCTTGAATATGATTAATAAATCAACACTTTCAACTGCAAAACAATCTGAAGATCTTGTTGCAAATATGACTACTACAAAAAACAATGTTTCCAATATTACACAGGCTTTGGAAAATGTCCGACAGGAAATGAAAAACCAGTCTGAAGGCGTGCAGGAATCAAGTTCGTCAGCTGAGCAGATTATGGGGAATATCCGTTCTTTAAATGCTGCTATTGAAACTCAGGCATCTGGTGTTACAGAATCTTCTGCTGCTGTAGAAGAGATGGTTGCAAACATCGCAAGTGTTACACAAATTCTTGAAAAAAATAATGAAGCAGTTTCTTTACTCTCTGAAGCAGCTGATCAGGGGCAAAAACAAGTTCAAGCTGCTGTTGAAACTGCAGACAGCGTATTAAAACAATCTGCTGGAATTTTGCAGGCTTCCAGCGTTATTCAAAATATTTCAAGTCAGACAAACCTTTTGGCTATGAATGCCGCAATTGAATCGGCTCATGCAGGTGAAGCAGGAAAAGGATTTGCTGTTGTTGCAGAAGAAATCAGAAAACTTGCAGAACAGTCTGGCGCACAAAGTAAAGCAATTGATTTGAACCTCAAAGAACTTTCTGAAGCCATTTCAAAAATAACTTCAGACATCAAACAGGTTCAATCTGCATTTACAAACATCTACGAACTTTCTCAAAAAGTTCACAGTCAGGAAACTGTCATTTCAAATGCAATGGAAGAACAGAATGCCGGAAATCAACAGGTTTTGGAAGCTATGCGGGCCATCAGCGATTCTACATCAGCAGTAAAATCTGGTTCTACAGATATGTTAACTGGCGGTTGGAAAGTTGTAAAAGAAATGAAAAAACTTACCGAAATTACAGACAAAATCAACAGCAGCATGGTAGAAATTCAAAATTATTCTTCAAGCATTTCAGATGCAATTACAATTACAACTGCGTCTACAAACAATACAAAAGAAAGTCTTGAAAAACTGATGAAAGAAATTTCTGCTTTCAAACTGTAATTTTGCTTTTCGTCTATTTTCAGCACGGTGTTTTTATGCATCGTGCTTTTTTTTACAAAATTGATGTTTTTTGGGAGGTTTTGTGCACTTCGCCGATCAACTACGGTGAACTCCAATCCTTGCCACAATTTAAACCTGATTTTTTTTCTAAACGAGGTAAAAAATGGCCGATTATCATGAATTTCCAGCTGCCCCAGAAGGCACGCCTGTTGCAAATTTTGTTCACCTGCATGTTCATTCCGACTATTCACTTTTGGACAGTTGTGCAACTTTAGATAAACTTGTTGCAAAAGCTAAAAGTTTAAATATGCCTGCTTTGGCACTTACAGACCACGGAAATATGTTTGGTGCCCTCAATTTTGAGAAACTCTGTCATGTTAATGGCATAAATCCTATTGTTGGAGAAGAATTTTATGTTGCTTATGGAAGTCATTATGAAAAAAATGATGTTCCATATAGTCATAAAGGTGAAGAAGGAGACAGGCATGCACATTATTTTCATCTGATTTTATTGTGCGAAAATCAAAAAGGTTACGAAAACATGTGCCAGTTAAGTAGCCGTGCTTTTTGTGACGAAAATGCTCTTTATTATGGAAAACCTCGAATCGATTTTGAACTTTTGGAGCATTATCACGAAGGATTAATCTGCTGTTCTGCCTGCATTCAAGGTGAACTGCCACAAATGCTGCTTGCCGGCATGGATAAAGAAGCACGCGAACTTGCACTCAAATACAAAAATCTTTTTGGTCCAGACCATTATTATATTGAAATTCAAGATCATGGCATTCCCGAACAGAAAATTGTTGCTCAAAAACTTATTGATTTGGCTCACGAACTTGACATTCCGCTTGTTGCAACTAACGATGTTCATTATGTTGAAAAAGAGGACGCAATTGCACAGGATGCACTTCGTTGCATCGGTTTTAAAAATCAATTGCACGATAAGCATGCAAAAATGGGCGGTGAACAGGATTTGGACAGCTGGTATTTAAAAACTGAACAGGAAATGAGGTCTTTATTTCCACAATGTCCAGAAGCTTTTGATAATACTATCAAAATTGCAAATATGTGCAATCTCACCATCAAACAATATTCAACTCCAGAACTTAAAGAATGTCTGCCGCGCTTTGAACTGCCAGAAGAATTCCGCACACATGGAGATGATTATCAGTCTGACCAAAATGATTATGTTCGTTATATCGTAGAAGAAGGATTAAAAAAACGATATAAGGAGATTACACCAGAAATCAGAGCAAGAGCCGATTATGAAATGAACACGATTTTCTCTATGGGATTTTCCGGTTATTTTCTGATAGTTTGGGAATTTATTAACTGGGCAAAATCAACATACGACTCTGTTCACAAATGTCCAAAACACTACATTCCGATTGGACCTGGTCGTGGTTCTGGTGCCGGTTCGCTTGTCGCCTATGCCATGACAATTACAGATATTGACCCTTTCCGATTTGGTTTGATTTTTGAAAGGTTTCTAAATCCAGAACGAGTTTCCATGCCTGATTTCGACGTTGATATGGATTTCGATTATCGACAGGAGATTATTCAACACACACGAGATTTGTATGGTGATGCAAACGTCGGTCATATCGTAACTTTTGGTACGCTTAAACCAAAAAACTGTATTGCCGATGTTGGACGAATTTTGGGCATTCCTCTTTCGGAAGTTGCAATGCTTAAAAAATGCATTCCAGACAGTCCAAAAGCTAAATTAAAAGATGCATTTTCTCCACCGACAGAAAAATTCCCGGACGGCGGTCAACTTATTCCATACAAAGATGATCCGCGTTATACAGAATTGTTTGATTTGGCGTTCCGTCTAGAAGGTGTAAAGAGAAATACTGGTCTTCACGCTTCAGGAATGGTAATCGGGTTAACTCCGCTTCCTGATTGGGCTCCAGTTTTTAAAGATCCAAAAACCGGTGAAGTTGGCGTTCAGTACACGATGGATATTATAGAACCATGCGGTCTTGTAAAGTTTGACTATCTAGGATTAAAAACACTTTCGTTAATCCGTTATGCAGAAGATATCATCAATAAACATAAAAAAGCAGATGAACCATTGTTTAATACAGCCGAAGTTTCAGAAACTGATAAAGAAACATTTGACCTTTTTAAACGCGGTGATTCTGTAGCAATTTTCCAGTTTGAAAGTCCTGGAATGCAGAAAATCTTACGCGAATTCCAGCCTGAAAAACTTGAAGACCTTGTTGCCTTGAATGCGCTTTATCGTCCAGGTCCTATGGATTATATTCCAAAATATATGGAAGGAAAATGGCATCCTGAATCCATCGAATACCCTGACCCTTGTCTTGAAGGAATTTTAAAAGAAACTTACGGCGTTATGGTTTATCAGGAACAGGTAATGCAGGTTTCTCAAAAAATAGCAGGATTCTCTCTTGGTGGAGCTGACATGCTTCGTCGTGCTATGGGAAAGAAAAAGCCAGAAGTTTTGATGGGAAAGAAAAAAGAATTTATTGAAGGTGCCATCAAACAGGGATTTACAGAACAACATGCCGATGAAATTTTTGACATTATGGTTCCATTTGCCGGTTATGGATTTAATAAATCTCATGCTGCGGCTTATTCAGTTTTGGCATATAGAACAGGCTGGCTTAAAGCTCATTATCCTGCTGAATTTATGGCTGCAAACTTAACGAATGAAATTACTTCTACAGATGGACTTCCTTTTTATATAGAAGAAGCGCGTTCTATTGGAATTCCAGTTGATCCGCCTGATGTTAATCGTTCTGATGTAATTTTTGATGTTGTTGACGGCCGAATTGTGTTTGGTTTGAAAGGAATCAAAGGAATGGGTGAAAATGCAGCTCAAGCAATTGTAAAAGAACGTGAAAAAAACGGGTTGTATTCTTCATTTATGGATTTTATCACTAGAACTGGTGCGCTTGTAGATAAAGATGAGGATGGAAGGGAAAAAACAATTATAAATAAAAAAGCGATTGAAGTTTTAATTAAAACAGGTGCTTTTGATAATCTGACAGAAAAAGATGGAACAAAACTAAACAGAGCAACTCTTCTTGCAAACATGGAAAGTGTGATGGATTATGTTTCAGGCATTCTTGATGATAAAAGAAGCGGACAGGGTGATTTATTCGAAGATTTTTCCGAAGAAGAAAAAGGTTTTGTCGATTTTAAATATGCAATTATTGATGATATTCCATATATGGAAATTTTGAATATGGAAAAGGAATGCATCGGTTGTTATGTCAGCGGTCACCCTTTGGATGTATACAAAAAAGCAATTAATAAAGCAGTTACTGTTCGCGCAAGCAATATAGAAAGAATTGCGCAGGAGGATAAAGCTGAAAAAGATGCAATGATTTCAAATGGTGCAAAACCATGGCAGCTGAAAGATTCAGGCAAATCGTACACGGCACTTGGCATGATAAACGGCATTCGTGAAATCACCACAAAAAAAGGTGATAGAATGGCTTTTGCAAAATTGAATGATTATGACGGTCAAATTGATTTAACTTTCTTTCCCAAAAATTGGGAATCATTAAAAATGCAGATTCAAGATGGGGAAGTTTACGCTTTCAAAGGAAAAGTAGACGGCTCTAGAGATACTCCATCTTTGATTGTTGACAGCATTGAAAATCCTGAGGATTTAGAAAATCACAGTGCTACATCGGTGCATATAAAACTTTCTTCTGCATTCACAAGCGAGCAGGATATTTTTGAATTAAAAGATTTTCTTTTCGAAAGAATGGGAAAATGCGGCGTTTTTTTCCACTTGGGAACAAACAAATCACCTTATGTTGTCAAAGTAAATAATCAAATCACAATAGATGCCGGTGAAGAAACTATTTCTCAGCTCAGAAAAATTGCTTTTGTTGAGGAAGTTTGGACAGAATAATAAAATTGCATTTAGTTTACAGTTTTGTGATTATAAAAAGATTTTAAATCATTTTTTCTTGCAAAAATGTAAATTTCTTATTATTTTTATGATGAGGTATTTGATGAGCGTAATTCTTTCTTTATTATCAGCATTTTTAACAGTATATACTGTTTTGTGTTTTTTAAACATCATTATGTCATGGTTACCAGGCATAAAATTCACAGCATTTGGAAAATTTATTTCTTCCATTACAGACCCGTATTTAAATTTTTTTTCAAAATGGCGTTTTTTGACAATTGGTCACATTGATTTTTCACCAATAATTTCAATTGGATTACTTTCGCTTGCGTCGAGTATTTTATCGGGTATTCAAAGTACAGGCCGCATTTATTTTGGAGGAATTCTCGCTACTGTAATCTATATGTTGTGGCAAATTGTTTCTTCGATTTTTTCAATTTTCATTATATTTGTTATCATCAGATGGGTTATGCTTCTGCTTGGAAAAGGAAATTCTTCTTACAATTCACCATGGACTCAAATCGATACCTTTCTGCAAAATTTTTCTTATAAGGTTGCAGGAACTTTTTCCAAGAATACTTTTTCTATGACTTACAAAAAATCGCTTTTAATTACATGGATTACATTGATGGTGCTTTTGCTACTTGGAAATATTTTAATCAGAATTCTTGTAGGGCTTTGTTATAAAATGCCGTTTTAAAGGCTGATTTTTGAGAAAGTGAAAATATCTCAGATAAAAAACCCGGTTTCTTCTATTTCTGGAATCGGACCGCAACTAACAAAATGTCTCTCAAAACTGAATGTTTTTACAGTCGGTGATTTACTAGAATATTATCCTCGCGATTATGATGACAGAACAAAACGCATTTTTTTGAAGGATTATGCCGGTCATCAAAAAGTTCATACAGTTGCAAAAGTTATTTCGCATCAATGGTTTGGCTATGGCAATATGAAAACTCTAAAAATCATCATAGACGATTCTTCTGCCACCGCCGAACTTATATGCTTTAACCGTCAGTTTTTGGAAAAGGTACTGGTTCCAGGCTCAATCATAACTGTGACAGGTCAATTCTATGTAAAATACAATTCTTTGCAAAGTTCTTCTTTTGAAGCTGTAAAAATGAATGTGGATTCACATTCTGATATCAAAAATCTGCTTCCATTGGATAACCGCGTTGTCCCCATTTATCCGCTTACCGAAGGATTGACCCAAAAAGCACTTCAAAAAGCAATTTCGCAGGCAATCTCACAATATTCTCATGGAATTGAAAATGAAATTCCTGATGATTTGATAGAAAAACATCAATTTCTGCAAAAACAGCAGGCTATACGCTTTATTCACGAACCACAGACAATGCAGCAGGCTATTTTGGCTGAAAAAACTCTAAGTTATGAAGAATTGTATCTTTTTCAATCAGCGCTGCTAAAAAGAATGGTCGACAGAAAAGGAATATCAAAGGTAAAGAACGAAAAAGATTTAAATCCTTTTGAAAGTGATAAAAAAGAAATTCAAATCGAAGATTTTTCAGCTTCACTTTCACCGCTACAAAAACAGTTTTTTGATTCACTTTCATTTGAACTGACTTCCGACCAAAAAAAAGTGATTTTTGAAATAAATCAGGAAATTGATAAAAGTTATCAGGAACGTGAACGACTTTTAAATCAACTTGACCGAGGTTTTCCTCCACCTTTGCGAAATCCGTTTTCCATGGCTCGACTTGTTCAAGGTGATGTTGGCTCCGGAAAAACACTTGTTTCTCTTTTTGCATGTCTTAGGACAATCAGCTGGAAAGGTCAATGCGCTTTTATGGCGCCAACTGAAATTCTTGCACGGCAACACGCAGAAACTATGGCTAAAATGTTTGCAAATCTTGGAATCAGGATTGCTTTTTTGACTGGAAATGTTAAATCAAAAGGAAGAACACAAATCCTCAAAGCGTTGAAACAGGGGGAACTAGATATAATCGTAGGAACTCATGCGCTTTTTTCAACTCAAGTTGTGTACAAAGATTTAAGACTTTCCGTAATTGATGAACAACACAGATTTGGAGTTTTACAGCGCCAGTCAATCTTTAATAAAGGAAGAATTTTTGAACACGGCGTGAGTTTTGAACAGAATTTGTTAATGATGAGTGCAACGCCAATTCCGCAGAGTCTTGCCTTGACGATGTTCGGCGATTTGGATATTTCCACGATTTATGCAAAACCACAGGGTAGAAAAGAAATCCAGACGCTTTTAGTAAAAGAAGGCAATGAATTTAACGCTTATGAAGCTGTCAGAAAAGAATTGCTAAAAGGAAAACAGGCATATTTTGTGTATCCGGCAATTGACAGTGATGAAAACATAAAATCAGCTGAGCGGGCATTTGATTTTCTTTGTCACAAAGTTTATCCTCAACATAAATGTGCGCTTTTGCACAGTAAAATTCCAGTAGAAGAGCAGGAAAAAATTCTCCAGCAATTTTATGATGGAACAATACAAGTTTTGGCTGCAACTACAGTTATTGAAGTCGGAGTTGATGTTCCAAATGCTACTTGCATTGTCATAGAGCAGGCTGATCATTTTGGCATGGCACAGCTTCATCAGCTTAGAGGACGTGTTGGACGAGGAAATGAACAGTCATATTGCTATCTAATTTACAGTAAAAACATCACTGAAAACGGAATTGAAAGAATGAAAGCTCTTCGCCAGAGTACAGATGGATTTTACATTGCTCAAAAAGATTTGGAAACACGTGGACCTGGTGAATTAAATGGAACGCTTCAAGCAGGAGAACTGTCATTCAAGATTGCAGACTTAAGTCGTGATATGCAGATTATGCAGGCGGCAAGAAAAGATGCGTTGGAAAAAATTATAATCAGTTAGAGAATTTTTCCGTTTATTATTTCAACCCATGACCTTGAATCTTTTTTCAGAGGATCCAGATTTAACGCCTTTACAAACTCTGTAAGTCCAGTTTTTATATCTTTTGCAGATTCTTCTGTATCAGTCACCTCAATTTCAACATATTTTAATTCGTTGACAATTTCAAGCTCCAAATGAAATGTCACTCCTTCAAACGAAGAGAACTTGCAGTAAACACCACAGGCTTTTTTTTCTTTGGAAAACCACTTAGAGTATCCGGCAAGTGCAAAAAAATCTCTGAGAACATTAGTATCTTCAATAAAAGTTTCATCTTCTTTATTTACTTCAATGCCGTCTTCCACAACTTTTCGCTTAATTGTAAAATATGAACGCCTCTCATTTTCAAAATCCTGAGTTCTAATGCGAATTACCTGAGGTTCATTATTTTCTTTTCGCTCAATCTCTTTTTTATACTTAGAATAATACTCATCTTTTTTCAAAAAAAATCTTCTTTCGCAAGGATTTTTCACATTACCAAGAATTTGAATTCCTTCAATAGAAATCTTTAAGCATAAAAAATCATAAAGTCTGTCAAATTCCTTTGAAGTTAAAGGAATTTTTATTTCAATTTCACGTCCCATAAGTTACCAAAAATCACTGACAGTTTTCGTCTTTTTTTAAGTACTGTAAAAAAGCTTCGTGCATTTTGGGATAAGCTTTTTTTAGCATTACAGGATTTCCATTTTTATCAAAAAAACAATGAGAACTGGAAGCTGTAAACACCACTTCTTGATTTACTGTGAAAATGTAGCCAAACACAGTTTTGAATGCAGAAAGTTTTTCCACAAAAACTTCAATATAAATTTCATCTGGAAAAGTTGTCGTTTTTTTATAATTACAGGAAATCGAAATGACAGGAGAAGAAATGCCTTCTTCCTCAAGTTTATCAAAACTCCAGCCAAGCTCATCAAGAAAATGAAGGCGGGCTTCTTCCATATAGCGAACATAATTTGAATGATGAGTAATTCCCATTTTATCTGTTTCGTAATAATTTACTTTTCTAATGTATGGTTTCATACTATAATTTTTACCGAATTTAAAATAAATTGTCAACCCAAAACAAAACCAAAAATACAACATAAAGAAGAACTTAATTCTCACGAGCCAGGGACTGACTTTGCATGTTTAAACCTAATTTTCCCCCGAGTTTTTAGCGTAAGCGTTAAAAAAACTCGAGGCTCGTGCAAACAAAACATACGTTGGTGTGCCAGCTTTAAGCACGAGCCAGGGACAGACCTCGGTTGTTCAAAACCTTTACTGCGCCAGGCAATGGAAGCCCTTTAGTCCACCGCAGGAGCGAAGCGACGAGGAGGATGAGCGTTAGCGAAGGCTGGAACTGCCGCCCGGGCGCTCAAATAAAACAAATAAAACAGGGACAGACCTCGGTTTGGCGTAAACAGGGACACACCTCGCTTATTTGCAAGTTTTTAGCGTAAGCGTTAAAAAAACTCGAGGCTCGTGCAAACAAGATATACGTTGGTGTGCCAGCTTCCGGCACGAGCCAGGGATATATCTCGGTTTGAAAATAAACTTTTTACTGAGTTTTGGCAAAAGTGAAAATAGCATGTTCAAGAATTGTTTCTAATATGCCAAAACTCGAGGCTCGTGCAAACAAAACTTACATTGGTGTGCCAACTTTCAGCACGAGCCAGCCCCCCTTCTATTTTATCACTTTTCTTCTCAACTAAAAAAAAGTTAATGCAAAATAATTTTTATTATGATATACTTAAAATTAATTAAAAAATAATGCAAAAATTAACAAAAAAAAATAATGAGGTTGCAAAATGATTTTTTTTGACAAAACCCAACAGACATTTATGCTGGAAACTCCAAATTCTTCATATCGCATTTGTATAACAAAAAAAGGGTATGTTTCACATGCCTACTATGGCGCGAAAATTGGCAATGACGATATTTCTTACCTAACACGACAATTTGAATATGGTTTCAGTAACAGTGAAATTTTCCGTGAAAAACATTCTCTACTTGATTTTCTGCCGATGGAATATCCTTTTGACGGTGTAGGAGATTTCAGAAAATCAGCAATTGCAATTACAAATCAAAATGGTAACAATGCCGTTGAACTGAAATACAAAGACTACAAAATAATCGAAGGAACTGTTCAATTGGAAGGACTTCCATGTGTTTTTGGCGACAAAACATCCTGCCAGACTCTTCAAATCATCACAGAGGATGAAGTTTTAGGTCTTGAAGTTATTCTTTTTTATACAATTTTTGATGATAACGATGCTATTGTTCGTTCTGCTAAAATAATCAACAACAATAAGCAAGGGGGGACAGTCCTTGTAAAAAAAGCACTTTCTCTTTCTTTTGATATGGATGATGATAATTATGACATGATTACACTTCATGGTTCATGGGCAAGGGAACGCCACATAGATCGAAGACCAGTTCACATGGGATTGCAGGGGACAGAAAGCATTCGCGGAGAAACAAGTCACCAGGAACATCCGTTTATGGCAATTTTGAGTCACAATACAGATAACAACAGCGGAAATGTATATGGTGTGAATTTTATTTATTCTGGAAATTTTGTTGCAAGCGTACAAAAAAATCAATTTGGTTCTATAAGAACACAAATCGGTATCAATCCTGAAAATTTTACATGGCAGCTTGATGCCGGACAATTTTTTGAAACTCCACAGGCAGTTCTTGTATTCAGTTCAGAAGGATTAAATGGAATGAGTCACATTTTTCACGATTTGTACCGAGATCACTTAATTCGCAGTCCTTACAAAAAAAATATGCGTCCTATTCTTATAAACAACTGGGAAGCTACTTATTTTGATTTTGATGAAGAAAAACTTCTGAACATTGCAAAGGAAGCTCACAAAGATGGAATTGAAATGCTGGTGATGGATGACGGCTGGTTCGGTCACAGAAATTTTGATGATTCAAGTCTTGGTGACTGGTTTGTAAATGAAAATAAACTTAAAGGCGGATTAAAAAATCTTGTTGATAAAGTAAACGAAATTGGAATGAAGTTTGGAATCTGGTTTGAACCGGAAATGATTTCTCCTGATTCTACACTATTCAAAAATCATCCAGATTATGCAATTCAAATTCCAGGACGTGAACCAGGCATGAGCCGCCAGCAGCTTGTTTTGGACATTACAAGAAAAGAAGTGCGCGATTGCATTTACAGTCAGATTTCAAAAATCCTTCACAGTGCAAACATTGAATATGTCAAATGGGATATGAACCGCCAGCTTTCTGATATCGGTTCACTGAATTTGAGCGGCTCAAAAAATGGTGAATTTTTCCATCGATATGTACTTGCTGTCTATGAAATGCAGGAAAGACTTATAACAGAATTTCCAAACCTTCTTTTAGAAAACTGTTCTGGCGGAGGAGCAAGGTTTGACCCCGGCATGCTTTATTACAGTCCTCAGATTTGGTGTTCAGATGACACAGACGCAATCGAACGCCTTGAAATTCAAGAGGGGACAGCCCTTATGTATCCTCTTTCTTCGATGGGAGCTCATGTTTCAGTTTGTCCAAATCATGCAGTTGGAAGAAACACTCCATTCAAAACTCGAGGATATGTTGCACTCGCAGGAACTTTTGGGTATGAACTGGACATTACAAAACTGAGTGAAGAAGATAGAAAAATCATTCCACAACAAATTGAACTTTATAAAAAATACAGCGATATTGTAAGAAATGGTGATTACTGGAGAATTGCAAGTTACAGTGACAATCACGAATTTGACTGCTGGGCATGCATCTCCAGAGATAAAAACAAGGCACTCATAACTTTTGTGCAAGTTTTGAATCACCCTAATTTCAAGACGCGTTTTATAAAGGTTAAAGGTATTTGTGCAGAAAGCAATTATTCAGTTCATTATCTTGATGATGAAAAATACTCCAAACCGTTGGAACTGAAAGGAAGCACAATTATCAATGCAGGCATTCCTGTTTCCCGCGATTGGGGTGATTTTCAAGGAAAACTCATTTTTATAGAAAAAAAATAAAAGATTAAATCAAATGGCTTCAATCGTGCCATTTGATTTAATTTAGAATTTCTTGCAAAATTTTCTTATTCAACTGCTCGCCCGACGCAAACGAATTCCACTCCCCAAAAGTTGATACTGTTCTCTAGTTTAAAATTTTTTTTAAAAAAACTCAAATTTGACTTCCTAAAATCGTATAGTTTAGGCTTATTAATATATATGAGTTTTTATAAAAAAATTATTTGGGTTTTAGGAATTTTTCAATTCTTTCTTTGGGCAGCTATCGGCTGTAGTTTTAATAATGAATCTTCCATAAATGAAGATATCACTGTAATTTTGCCTCAATGGCCACCCGAGGATTGTCTAATGAATGAATATCCTTTGTTGTCACGCTGGGAAATTTCTGTTTGCAGTTCAAATACTCAGGAAATTTTTTATCTACAAAAAAATGATTTTTCCATAACAGTTAAGAAAAATGAACCAGTAAGCATTCTAGCATTTCCAGTCACATGGGTTCAGAACAATGATGAATACTACGAAACTGATTTTTTTTATCCAGCTGGTGGAATTTATTCTTTTTCAAAAGTTGATGGTAATTCAATCTCTTTGGATTGGAAAGATGGTTTTTGTGCGAAATGTCTTCAATCGATTCTTTTGAGTAAAAATGAAACTTCAATTTCTGAGGAATTACTTATCAGTTTTTCTGGAAGATTCAATTGGAAAAAAATGATTGAAGAAATTGAAAATGAAATTCAACTTTCTATTGTGCAGGAAAATTCTGCATTCTATAATCCATGGTTAATCGATTCACATAAACTACTGACAAATTTAAGTGAAAAAAATTTTTCTAGAACATTGCTTTCATTGAAAAATTGTACTGAAATTTGTTTAGACTGTAATGATTTGATTTTTCATGAACAAAAAAGTATTGAAAAATTGATTGAAAGCACTTTGTTTTCTAGATTTATTCCTGAAAATGAATACTTATCTCAAAAAAAGAAAATTTTCATAAAAAAAGAATCAAGTTGTTTGATAACTACAGGAAAAAATTTTGGAATTTTATTTTCATCTGACAGTCAAAAAAAAGTTTCAAAAGAAATTGTTTTATTGCCGATATATTATGAAAGGCTATGAAAAAAAAATTCTTTGTATTATCCGTAGGTTTATTTGTTTCGCTGTTGTGCATTAGTTGTGAAAAAAAAGATCCTGAACAGATTATTGAAATAACACAAAATGAAAATGTTAAAAAAACTCATCATAAATGGTTTTATTTCACTAATACTGGCTATGAACAGATTGATAAAATTCAAGATGTTCCACAAATTCTATTTGAACCTTGGACAGAAGCAAAAAGAATCTCTTCTGCAAATTGTGTTTCAAACATTGCTTTTGGAATTGTAAACAGGCTCGGTGTGATTTGTTTTGAAAATGAACATTTCTTTCTATCAAAAGACGAGAATTTATTCTCAAACAGAACAGCAGGAAATATTGTTTTTCTAAACGAAACTCCAATTTTTTCACTTTATAAAAGCTCATTTTTTAATGATTCTATATCATCACAAAATATAGACAACCCAAAAGATAATCATCTGTTTCTCATTCAGTTTGATAATGAAGCAAAAATTTCTTATCCTTTAATTAACTGTGAAAATATATGCTCAGAACCAAATTCGGAGATTACAGATTTTGTATGGGACGGATTAAACTGGATATGCAGTGCTAAATCTATATCGCCAACGAAAACAACTTTTACTTATCTTTCTTTTGCACCAACAGTTTCATTAATCACACTTTCACCTGCCACAGCAAATGGAAATTTAAGTATTCAGCCAAGTTCGGTTGAGCAATTCAGGGAAGCAAAAAAACAACTGGATTATTCATTAGCACCAGAACGTGTAAAAAACATTCTCTCATCATTTTCCACTGCCATTCCGTTCAGAATAGAAGTAAAAACATGCGGAGGAAATTCGCCAAAAGAGTATGTAAATCTTCCAAATGAACAACATCCATTAAAAGCAACTGCAATTCTAGCAGAAAGTTGGAGTGCAGCATTATTTGAAGATGGAACTTTGTTTATTGAAGGTGCTTTAGAAGGAAAACATATTCTAAGAAATGGAAAACCTGTGGCTATCAGACTTCCCCTTCTCCCTGAAAATTTTGTTTATTCCGATTTTGTTATTACAGGCACAAGTTTATATGCAGCATGGGAAGAAACTTCTTTTTATAAAACAGGAAGAAGCGGATTTCTTTATGTAGATTTGGAAAACACTTTGTATAGTTCAAATATCAAGTTTTAAGGTTTTCCAATTCTTTAAATCTACATAATATCAATTTGCCCGATGTTAATTTCGATGTCAATTTTTTTAGAGTTGTTTCTTTTCTGTATCATTTTTTTGCCATAATTATTTCTGTTGATTTTAATTTCACCTAAATCAGCTTTGAGATTTGCATTATAGTCATCAAAATCATTGAAATTTCTTATTTTAAAATCGCCAATGTTGACTTCGCCATCCAAATCATCAAAATAAACTGAATTTAATTCTATTTCTCCAATATTTACATCGGTTTTCAGACTGCTTATAGTCAAATCTGAAATAGCAATATCACCAATATTAACTTTTACATCTGCTTTTGCAATTTCAGTGTTTGCAGGAACAGTTATAAGCAAGTTGCAGTTTTTTGAGCCGGTCAAATGCTGTATCTGACTTCTTTGAGTTATAAATAATGTGCCGTTCTTGTTTGTGAATTCAGGTTTCAGTTGTTTATGTGAATAATTGCATTCTATTCGCCATGTTTCGCCTTCTTTTATTTGAAAACTCATAATATTTCCATCAACATTCAGTTTAGAAAATTCTTCCAGGTTTGTTTCAAAACTTTTCCCATCAGAAGAATTAAAATCATCATAATCGTCTGAATTCCAGTCATTATTTTTTGATTTAAAATTGAATTTAAAATCAAAACTTTCTTCAAGCTCATCTGTAACTTCATTCCAAACTTGAGCAAACACTCCTTTTGTTTTGACAAATGTGACGGTTGATGAAATAACAATCACACACAAAGTGATGCTCCAAATCAAAATTAAATAAGTCTTACGTTTCATATCTTCTCCCAAAAGAATTATTCTTCATCAGAAAAAATTACTTTGAGTAATGTAAATGCAACCGCTGCAACTGGCCACAAAAGCCATGAAATATCCCAGCGGTGAGTGATAAAACTTACAACAAGATAAATACATGTCACAGACTGCCAGTAAACTCCGTTTATTTTCTGAAGTTTCTTATTTTTAATTTCTGTGTTTTGTGGGATATAGTCTTCTTCCAAAGTCAGCAGTTTCTTATAACTATTTTTAATAACATTTGCATAAATAATCAGAAAAACACCAGCCGCTACAAAAACAAAAAGCAATGCAGCGCCAGCGTCTGAATTATATTTTAAAAACATTGGTGGAAAAATGCTGAGTGTACATAACAAAACGCCAATTGAAATCATAATCTGATAAACTTTAAGATTTTCACGTTTTTTGTGTTTTATAAACTCTTTTGCCTCATTTTCAAGAGAACACGGTTCATTTTTCAAATACGCAAAATCTTCCATTTGAAAACTTGAAAAAATGCAAAGTAGAACACCAATTGCAATAAAAAGGAACATACAGAATACGCCGGCTACTTCACTGATGCCAAACGCATCTGTCAAAATTGGGCCGCAAACACACATAATAAAAAGTGCTACACCTGATGAAAGCATGATTCCAACTTTTTTGCGTGCCTGAATGAAAGATTCAACAATATCGATTGTGATTTTTCTTTTTTTAACTTGTTTTGCCTGTTTTAGTGGTTCGTTTTGAGAAGCAAAATTAAATGCATTTTCAGATTTTTCATTTCCAGTATTTTCGTTTGAGTTCAACAAATCAAGGATTCCCAAATCAACTGCAAATTTCTGTAAATCATTGAATTCTGAAATTACAGAAGAAACTGATTCATTTTCCGATTTTCCACTTTTTAAGAATTCATTAAATCTGTTGTCCATTCTTTTTAAAAGTTCGTTTTTTGCCTGATTTACACGTTCATTTTGAGGCAAATCTTTAAACATAAAATCAACATAGTTTTTAAAAATGTCCATTTTTCCTCCGAAATAAAATCAATGAGAAAACATCTGTTTTCAATTTGACTTTTAAACACAATACCAAAGAAATAAACTTGCATTGCAAGACTTCAGCAGCATGTGCAGTAAATAAAAAAAATCAAAACTGTTCCGCAATGAAATGAGGAACAGACGTCAATCATTAAGTTTGCAACGCAAACTTAAAGTAAGAAAAGCCGCGCAATTTCAGCGGTTTTTTCTTACTTTCTTCTATAAAAAGTCAAGAAGATTGTTTCAACAATCGATTGACTTTTTACCCTGTTCCGCAATGAAATGAGGAACAGACGTCAATCATTAAGTTTGCAACGCAAACTTAAAGTAAGAAAAGCCGCGCAATTTCAGCGGGTTTTCTTACCCCTTTATTTCCATTATAACACTTTACTCTAACTTTTTTGTTACTTTTTATTACTTTTTATCAAAATATTGAAAAAATCTTTACAAAGTCATAAAATAAAGTATGATAGTTTCAAATAGAATAAAAAATTTACATCCTTATGTTCCAGGTGAACAGCCAAAAGATCGTGTTTACATTAAATTAAATGCGAATGAAAATCCTTACAAACCAAGTCCAAAAGTTTGCAAGGCAGTTGTTGATTTTGTACAAAATTCTCCAGAAAAACTTGGTCTTTATCCTGACCCTGATTCAAATAAACTCCATCAAAAAATTGCTGACATGCTGAATGCCAGTGGAGGTGTTCTCTGCCGTGCAAAAGTTGATGAAAATAACAATGTAACTCCTGCACAAACTGATAAAATTCCTTTTACTGTTACTTCCGACATGATTTACACAGGAAATGGTTCTGACGAAGTTTTGTCTTTTGTATTTTACGCCTTTTTTGATTCGGGTAAAAAATTTGTTATGCCACAATTCACATACAGTTTTTACCCTGTTTATGCTGGCTTTTATAACATTCCAATGGATTGCATTCCTTTGCTTCCGGATTGGAAACTTGATGTAGAAACTATGCTTTCTCATGCAAAACAAAATGACGGCGGCATAATTTTTGCAAATCCAAATGCTCCTACAGGAATTGCTCTTTCTCGTGATGAAGTGAGGCAAATGCTCCAGAAAGCTTCTAGTGAACAGATTTTCATTGTTGATGAAGCTTATGTTGATTTTGGCGGCGAATCCTGCATTCCATTACTACAAGAGTTTAAAAACCTTTTGATAGTTCGAACATTCTCAAAAAGTTTGTGCGGTGCCGGTCAGCGTCTTGGTTATATTGTTGCAAATCCTGAACTTATAAACATAGTGACTACAGTAAAAAACAGTGTAAACCATTTTCCAATTGATGCTGTTGCTCAGGTTTGTGGAGAAGCAGCATGTGATGATGTTGCATATTATGTTGAAACTTCTAAAAAAATTGCCATCGAAAGAGAGAAATTTTCTAACTTTCTGACTGCAAAAGGTTTTGAAGTGCTTCCAAGCAAAACAAATTTTGTTTTTGTAAGAAAAAATGGAATTTCTGGAAAAGAAATTTATGAAAAAATAAAAAAACAGGGAATTTTAATCAGGCATTTTGCAACGCCAGGAATTGAAGACTTTTTGCGAATTTCAATTGGTGATGAAAATCAGATGAATAGACTCTGCGAAGCTTTTGAGCATATTTTGGCTTAAAAAGTGGAAAACTGCGCCAGGCTATGGAGCAGGCACGCGAAGCGTGAGCCACCGCAACGAACGAAACGAAGTGTAGTGAAGTGAGGAGGCCGAGCGGTAGCGAGCTGCGTAACAGCCGCCCGGGCGCCCAAATTATTATTATGAATGAGGTTATTATGAAAATTTTAATTTTAAGTGATTTGCATGCACACAACGATATTCTGGATAAAATGGACGATGTTTTTGCAAAATCGGACGCTGTTTTGTTTGCCGGCGATTTTGCTGCGTGTTTTAAACCTGAAACTGGTAAAGAAGCGCTGCTGCAACTTTGTAAAAAACATGATACGATTTTTGCTGTTCTTGGAAATTGTGATAATGAGGATTTTTTGGAAGATTTGGAAGAGCAGGATGTTTGTGTTGAAAAAACTCTTGTTTATCACGAAGGGCTTGCGATTGCTGGAGCCGGTGGCGGAACCTTTTTTACCGGAAAAACGGAATTTGAGCGTGAAGAACAGGATATTATTGATGATTTTAACATTGTGAAAAATTGTGTTGAGGAAACTAGCGATAAATCTATTTGGAAAAATTTGATTTTAATCTGTCACAATCCACCGAAAGGAAAAACTGTGGATGCCGTGAATGAAAATCTGCATGCGGGAAGTGAACTTTTTACTAATTATATAGAAGAAAATCAACCTCTCGCTGTTATTTGCGGTCACATTCACGAGGGAGTGGGCATGGAAAAAATTGGTGAAACTTTAGTAATTAATCCTGGAAGTCTTGGAGAAGCCGGTTCTTACGCTCAGATGGAAATTGTAAAAGATGGCGAATTTTGGCAGATTAAAGATGCTAAGATTTGTAAGATTTAATTTTATATTAATTTTATAATAAATCTTTTTTTGCTTTATTTTGCCATTTTTTTAAATACTTGTTCAAAGCTAAAAATTTATTTTTTTTGGATTGAAATATTTGGATTGAAATATTTGAAAAAAAGAAAAACTAAACTGAAGCAGAAATTATCCGATAATCAAAGCAGATTATTGTAAATTATCGAAAAAGAGGAAGAAATGGCAACAACTGCAAACTTAAGTTCTATAATCCGATATTATGCTGAAAAACAGAATTCTGGTTTCATAGATTTACGTGAGTTTTGTGCATATATTAAAAAATATGCTGAACATCATGTGGAAGAACAAGGCGAACTTGTAAAATATCTTGGAGATCCTACAAGTACAGTTGTTGCCGAACTTCAAGGTCTTTCTGAAAAAAAACTTGCAACAGTAATCTCAAACAATAATAAAAAAACGATTGTTTCTATTACTTTTTTTTCTACAAAATTTACTAATCAATATCAGCAAATGTTGAAAAATGAATCTGTGCTTTTTCCAATTGTTTCAGATTTGCCAAAGCAGTTTCCGAATTCTTTTTTGGAAAGAAAAATTGCAAACCAGTATTTGCAGTCGCTTATAAAAAAGGAATCTTCAAAATCTCCTTTATTGTACATTCTTGAATTTTCGAGAGATATCACACCGCTAATTTTACCAGCATGCATTCCACTCAAAGCTTTGGTAGATATTTCACAACAGAAAGTTAGAAAAATTCTCAAAAAAGAAGAATTTCATGATTATTTTCTTAAAAAACTTAGAAGCACAAATCCGACTAAAGAAATTTCTATAAAAAGTTTTTTCCAGCATTTCGTGGATACTGAAAATTACCATTTTACAGATTTTTCTGACGGCGATGATTATTACATTTGGAATCAGACTTTATATTATGTTCGCCAGGATTTCGAAAAAATTCAAGACAGGACTGTGGAAGATATAAATATTCTGCAAGCCTGTCAAATTCTGGAAATATACAGCACTTGTTTAAAAGAACGTTTTCAGAATGAAAAAAAACGAAGTGAAGCTCTGAAAGAACTTGAAAATCATCTTGCACGCGCACCTTATTTTTATTCAATGAATCAGATTTTGAAATTTCAGGATCAAAACGGAAGAATGCTTTACGGTCAATATTCTGAAGATGATTTAAAAGAATTTTTGCAGAGAATGACTACGGAAGGTGAAGCAAACGAATTGCCTCCTTTGTTGATTTTCAAAGTTGCTTCTGGAACACGTTATTATGTCTACAAAAAGAAAGTCATTCAAGTTGTCGTTCGTCTTTGTAACGAAGCTCATGGAACTATCGAAAAAGAACTTGAAAACAACTGGTATAAAACATTGCTTGATTATGAACGTCTTCCTGAAATGACTAAGCAGAATGAATTTGAATTATGCCTTCAGGAACTTGTTGAAAAAAAATCTCCTGTTCTATACGCACTTTTAAATGCAAATTTTATGCATCTTTTGGCTTATGAAAAAAATGAAGAAGAGCTTACAGAAGGATTTCATTTATTTGTAAACGGAAGATTATTGCCATATGCAGATTTACTGATGCTTAAAAATAATAAAATTCTTGCAAATGCTAAATCTCGGCTGCCTTTCTATTACACAATTCCATTTTTATCATGGATTGCAAGTCTTTTTAGCAGAAAAAGAAAAAATAAAACAAAAAAATCACCACAAAAACAGATTACTGCTGCAGAAATTTTTGAACAGGAAGATGATGAGTCTGTTTCAAAAACAAAAAAAATGACTAAAACAGAAGCTCTTGCCGCAGCTGCAAATGAGATTACAAAAGAACTGATTCCAGAAGGTTCATCGTTGGATCGTGAACTTGATTATCTTGCACGCCAATGGAACAAAATGATTTCAAAAGAAGCTTATCGAAATCTCACTGATGATGTAAATTGCCTTATCCGCGATTATACAAGACGAGTTGTCAAAACTTTATCTGGTACCTCGTTTACAAAGGAACGTGTAGAAAATCTTGCAAAAACCCTTGTAAATACACCGAATATGAAAAAAATTAATGAAGAAAAAGCGCTTACTGAATATGTGATTCTTTATATTCTGCGACTAGTAAGTAATTTCCAGTAGAATTCTCAAAATCATACATCATTATAGCGATGTTGCTTTTTCCAAGATAGAAATTAGGGGTGCATAATTTTTTCTGATTGATTTTCTGTGTGCATCTTGAATAAAATCCAATTCTATTCGAAAAAGTTTGTCTTTTGCCGAAACGGGCATATACTTTACTGTAGATTGTGTATAATAATGTTCTATGCAACCTTTTGGCAAAATGTATACTCGTGCTGCTTCACAGCCTGCAAGAATCAATGAAAACAAATTTTTGACTAATGGAAGATTTCTTGCTGTTGAAACTGTCAACATTTGTGATATTTCTTTTTCCTGTTGATTAACGGCCTGCATTACAACTGTTTTATATGTATCAACATTTTTAGCATTTTCGTATTTCAAATCTAATTGTTTTATTTTTGAAGCAAAAACTGATAATTCGTCTGTTACATCATTGTTTTTCAATTGATTTTCAAAATCATTTCCTATCAAAACCAGATATTTTTCCAATTTTTGGATTAATTTTTCAAAAGTTATTTCCTGCATCATTTCTTTTTTGGTAAATATCTTTTTATAAAATGAAATTTGCTTATCATATTGTTTTTCAAGCCACATACTCACTCTTTTATCATTTGAGACAACATCTCTTAGTTTCCCACTGAATAAAGAATCCAAATCCGTTATAAATCTGCTGTTTGTTCCAATTAACTGACAAATTTTACAAAAAACCCCCAGTTCATCTTTTCCACCTACATCAATTATTCCTGTTCCAACAATATTAACATCATTTTCCATAAAAGATAACAACCATGTGAACATCTGCTGGTCAGTATATCCCTCTACAAATATCTGATTATCTGAAAAGAAAAACTGTTTATGATATGTATTAAATCTTGGCAGAAATCTGCGAAACAAATTCTCATCTTCAACAGAAAGATTATCAATGCTTGTCGGTGCTCTGTTGATATGACATGCAATTACACCTGTTAAATCTTCAGTAGTTCGCAAGTCAATAAAGAAAGGTGAATGTGATATCAAAAAAAATATACGTCTGGTACTATTTTTGGCTTCTTTTCTGATTTCATTCATAAAAAAAGTTTGAAGTTGAGGATGCAGATGTAATTCAGGTTCATCAAAAAAAATACAGTCGCTTGAATCTTTATTATAAAGGCAGATTAATAATGAAATTATTTCTCGCAAACCATGGCATTCTGCATCATCAAGAAGATATTCAACATTCCAGGCTTTATTTTTAACAATCGGAATCAAAAGACCATCAATATCTTCTACAAAAATAATCGATTTACCAAACATATTTGAAAGAACTTTTTCTATTTTTTCTTTAATTCCAGCGTTTTCATGAAGAATATGAATCTGGTCTTGATAGTTTCTGTCTACTTTAATAAATTTCGAAGAGTAACCTGCATTTTCCAATTGTTTTGCAAGTTCCTGGGCAAGCAAAGTTTTACCAGAACCATTTGGTCCCACAATAAGATTGATCTGCGACCAATTTGATTTTTTAAAAACAGACTTTCCCCAGAGAAATGGAATTTTTACTTTTGCTTCAAAATTTATCATTTAATATAGTATATCATGTTTTTTTTGTTTTTCTAGTAATTTTATTTCTTTTTTATTTTTTGTTTTTTGGAGACTTTTATTTTCCCCTTTTTTATGGTAATATTTTTATATGGTAGAATTATTAGCTCCTGCGGGAAATATTGAATCACTCGAAGCCGCAATTGGCGAAGGTGCAGATGCTGTTTATCTTGGTTTAAAAAGTTTTAATGCAAGGTTACGAACTACAAATTTTGCTTGGAATCAATTTGAAGCAGCTGTAGAAAGTCTTCACAGACAGCATAAAAAAATTTATGTAACTGTGAACACAGTTTGCGAAGAAAGAGAAACTGAAAGATTATATAGATTTTTGTCATATTTAAATGATGTAGGTCCAGACGGCTTGATTGTCCAGGATTTTTCTGTAATGCGCATGGCACAGGAATTTTTTCCAAATCTTGAACTTCATGCTTCAACTCAGATGAATGTTGAAAGCTCAAATGCAGTAAAACTTTTGCAGGACAACGGAATCAAACGCATGGTTCTTGCACGTGAGCTTGGTCTTGACGAAATCACAAAAATCAAAAAAGAAACAGGAGCCGAACTGGAAGTTTTTGTTCACGGAGCCCTTTGTGTCAGTGAAAGCGGACTGTGCCTTTTCTCAAGTTTTCTTGGTGGAAAATCTGCTAACCGTGGAATGTGTACACAGGCTTGCCGTCGTTTTTACAAAGCAGAAGTTCCTGGTGGTGAAAAAAGCGGTTATTATTTTTCTCCATGTGACTTGCAATTGATTGACCAGATTCCTGCATTAATCGAAGCAGGTGTTGATTCATTTAAAATCGAAGGCCGCATGAAGAGTGCAGAATATGTTGGCAGCGTAGTTGCAGCCTATAGATATGTCATTGACCATTACAAAGAAGATAAAAAAGGTGCAATTGCAACTGGAAAACGAATTCTTTCTTCTGATTTTGCCCGTTCCAAAACAACTTACTGGTACGGTTTTAATTCTTTGGACGAAGGCGTTTCAAATGCAGCTCAAAAAATTTTAAATCCAGACCAGGCAGGCGGTACTGGAATCTATCTTGGCAAAATCGCTTCAATTAAATCTCCTTCAAAAGAGCTTTCAATTGCTATTCGAGAATCTCTCCCAGAAGACGCTTCCATCGAACAAAAAAATTTCAAACTTGCCACTCTCAAAGGCGGTAATTATGAACCTGATCCAGGGGATTCAATCAGACTTCACCGTCAGGATGACACAGGCCGCTCAAGTCACAAAATAAAAACTGTAGAAATCGATGAAGAAAACAACAGAAGGTGGATTGACATTCCAGACGGATTTAAAGTTGGTGATGAAGTCTACCTTCTGCAGATTAAAGCCGTTTCAAAACGCTATAATCGTGTTATTCCAAACGATATCAGCAGGTTTAGAAAACAGCCAAAAGATGAAGTTTTACCGATTCTTGATTTAACTCCAGTAAAAGAAAAGGAACTGTCTTATTTTCCAGAAGGAATTTACGCACAAGTTTCTTCCATTTCAGATGTATTTGCCGTTCAGGGGTTAAATCCTGTAAGGCTCATTCTCGAATATAACTCAGAAACTTCATACGACCTTTTGAATCATAAGACAGTACTGCCTTTTTCAAAAAAGCAGATTTTTATTTCTTTAGATCCATTTTGTTCAGCTGCTCAAGAAGACCAGTTAACCAATGAACTCGAACTTTTAATTCAAGACGGCTACAAGAACTTCGTAGTTAACAATCTTGCTCACATCCAAATTCTCAAAAATCAAAAAGTAAATATGATAGGCGGGCCATATCTATATACTTTCAACCGCTGGGCAGTAAGTTGGCTTGAAAACCAGGAAATCGGAGCATTCATCATGCCATACGAAAATTCCCGCCGCAATCTTGAATCCACTTACGAACAGAATGTCCGAAGCAGAGTTCTTGTTCCAGTCTTTGCTTATCCAGCTCTTTTCAGAATGAGATTTAAACTTCCATCAACTTACGACTTCACTTTCTTTCAGGACAAAGAAGGTTCAATCTTCAAAGTAAACTCCACAAAAGACGGTTCGTTTGTTATGCCAGAAGAACCTTTCTCAATTCTTGACAAAATCGAGCACATATCATCAGCAGGATTTAAACGCTTCTTGATTGATTTTTCAAAAACAAAAGTTTCTAAAAACCAAATCAAAGCAATTAACACCTCGATGTCAAAAGCACTTCCTTTGCCAGATGTTTCACGTTTCAATTGGAAAGACGGATTTTACTCTCCTCAACAAATAGAAGAATACAAACTCCAGAACGAAAGGTCAAAATCAAACAATTCCTTTCCTAAATCAAACAAAAACAACTCAAAGAAACAAAACAAACAACACAGACTCAAACAAAAATAAATCCAAGCAGACTAGAATACAGTTTCTTCAACAGGAACTGGTTCTTTCTCTGCTTCCACACAAACAACCGATTCATTTTCAGATTTATCTGAATTTGAATCTTTTTTATTTACTACAGGTTTGTATTCAATATGCTCAGCAATAACAAAAACTCTGCTTTGAGATTTTCCTGCATTATCTTTCCAAGAATCCTGCTTCAAACGACCAACTACTCTCAAACCACGACCTTTTACAGCTTTTTTATGGCAATATTCTGCACTCTTTCCAAAGCACTCTACATCAAAAAACGAAACTTCTTCAGAAGCCTGATCATTTTTATTTTTGTAGAAACGATTTACTGCAATGCATAATTTACATACTTTAAAACCTTCAGAAGGTTCCAAAAGAACAGCATCCCTGACAACATTTCCCTCAAGGATAATTGAATTCAACTGATTCATAATCTACCTCACAAATATTTTTGACGCCGGCCAGCTATCAATTAAACATAAAAACTATGTATAATAATATTTGTTTTAGGTATGCAAAAAACGGAAATAAAAATTAATGTTTTTTAAATTTTTTTAAAAATTTTTTATAATACCACTCTACTTTTGTATTGACTTATTTATCAAGTCAAGGTCGTCATCGCTCAATATCTTTACCTAACAGCAAGGTCTGTCCCTCTTTTTAAAAATGGGGACAGACCTCAATTTTCAGAGTTTCAGCATAAAAAATGGGGACAGACCTTAATTGTGCTAGGAACAAACCTCGCTTGTGCGTTTCAACTGGGGACAGACCTCATATTGTTAAAAAAAAATCAAACTGGATTTCGCCAGTTTGAAAATATATGTGCAGGGTTTTGAAAAAAACAGCGTTCCGGTCGTGGAGCTATCGTGCCTTGGACGAGCCCGTAGGGCTGGAGCGAAAGCGGAATATCGCAAGGACCGTTGGAAAATTGAATTCAGCTAAAAAATAAAAAAAATTATGTTCTTGCAGCTCCATCTACACGCAGAACATCACCAGTAATATAGGAAGCCATATCACTTGCAAGGAAAACAAATGCATTTGCAATATCAGTTGGTGTTCCAATTCTTCCAAGTGGAATTGATTTAATAAGTGGTTCAATCATATTTTTTGGCAAAGCACTTACCATTTCAGTTTCTGTAATTCCAGGTGCAACTGCATTCACACGAATTCCCAAAGGTGCCAATTCCCGTGAAAGAGACTGTGTAATTCCATTAACTGCATATTTTGAAGCAGGATACATAAAACCTGAAGGCTGACCATCACGACTTACCATTGAACTTGTGTTCAAAATAACGCCTTTTGTTTCAGTAAGATAAGGAACGGCAACTTTTGAGCAGACAAAAACAGATTTTATATTTAAATCAGCAATTTTATCATATTCATCTTCTGAAAAATCCAAAAGTTTTGTGTGTGATGAAATTCCTGCATTGTTGATTAGAACATCAATCTTGCCAAATTCATTTTTTACAGTATCAAAAGCAGATTTTACTTCTGTTTCAGAAATTAATTTTGGATAAAGTCCAATTACTGCAAATTCTGCATTTTCTTCTTTAAGTTTTGCAATAGCAGCATCAACAGTTTCTTTACGACTTCCAAAAAGTGCAACTTTAGCACCCTGAAACAAAAACTGTCTTACAGTTTCATATCCAATTCCACGAGTTCCGCCAGTAACAATGGCAACTTTTCCTTCCAATAACATTTTTTTCCTCCTCTGATTAAGTTTGCAACGCAAACAATAAACACAAACAATAAACGTAAATCATAAAAAAAGCCGCACCAAAAAAAGTGCAGCTTGCAAAAACTAGTAATCTTTTTTTTCTGATTTACGACGTTTATTTAAAAGTTTTCTTTCTAAAGTTGTTTTTTTCTGATGAAGAAGAGCAGATGGTTTTTCGAAATATTCACGTCTCTTGAATTCGCGAATGATACCTTCTTTTTCAACCATGCGTTTAAAACGTTTGATTGCTTTTTCAAGGTTTTCTGTTTCGTCAACATTGATTGTAGCCATTATTTTGTCACCTCCTCTTTTTCGGTAATTCCGTAAAAACACAAAAATTATATATTATTCTTTATATTTTATCAATAGGAATATTATCAAATACCAGAAAAATACAATAATTTTTAGATTTTAAACACAACTCCGGCCTTACTCATTGGATATCCAAATTCAACGTTTACACCAAAAGAATCAGAGAAAAACCATGATGCTCCGATATTATATCCCCAATCAGGATAGAATCTTATTCCATTATCATACTGCTTTGAAATATCAAATCTTGAACCAATTTTTAAACCTGAATACAAATCAAGATTTTTTGGCGGCATTCGAACATGATACGTTGCACTTCCACCAGTCAAAATTGCCGTATGAGCATAATCTTTTGTTCCCCAAAAACTTACGCCGGCATATCCGCCAAAAGTAAATGGAAGTTTCCAAATTGGAGCGGCAACTTCAAAATCAGCAATAACATGAGGAATAGCCCATCCACTGGCATTTATGATATCAAAAAAATCCCAAGGAAGAGCTGCATCTACAGAAAGAAGCATATCTCCTTTTTCAATACCTGCACCATAATTACACCAGCACTGAGACCAATCAAAATCACTTGCAAAAGCTGGCGCAGAAACACTCAAAACTAAACCAATCAATAAAGCTTTTAATTTTTTCATAATTTTACACCTTAATTAATATTTAAGTTTAAAAAGCAAACTCGTGATAAAAAGTATACGGATTTTTTTATCACACTCTGATATTACCAACATTGTGTATCGATAATATTGATAAAATAATGAAACAAATTCAAAAAGGCAAGAAAATAAATTAAAATTCTAAAAATTTTCTAAAATTCTATACAGAGTCTAATTCAACAGATATTCTTTTTCGTATTCAATAATTTCAACATTGTCAAACCCAGCCTGCCCAAGATGCTTTTTAAATCCTTCCTGCTGGTCTTTTTCTCCATGAATCAGAAAAATCTTTTTCAAGCGGCTAGTATCAATTCCTTTGAGCCATTCAATCATTTCAGTGTAATCAGCATGAGCGCTAAATCCATTACAACGTTCAACTTTTGCCTTCACCTGGTACATATCACCAAGAATTTTCACTTCTTTTTGACCATCAAAAATTCGTCGTCCCAAAGTATTTTCAGCCATGTAACCAACAATCATAATGGTATTTTTCGGATCAGAAATTCCGTTTGCAAGATGATACAAAACTCGTCCAGCTTCACACATTCCATCAGCCGAAATAATAATCATAGGGCCATCTTTTTTATTAAGTTCCTTGGAATCTTCTACATTTGTCGTGAAAGTAAGAGAATTAAAACCAAATGGATTTTTATGATGTTTTAAAAACGCTTCATTCACAGATTCATCATAACATTCAGGATGTACTCTAAAAACTGAAGTAGCATTGCTTGCCATCGGAGAATCAACATAAATCGGAATTACAGGAATTTTTTTCTGATCGGTAAGAAGGTGCAAATAATAAACAAGTTCCTGAGCTCTTTCAATAGCAAAAGACGGGATGATTATTTTTCCTTTTTTTGCACAAGCTTCGCGGACAATTCTTTCTAGTTCATGCATTGCAAATTCGTGATTATCGTGCAGTTTATTTCCATAAGTTGATTCCAAGAAAATGTAATCAGGAGCAGGCATATTTAAAGCTGGATTTCTGATGATTGGTTTACAATTCCTGCCAATATCACCAGTATATAGAAGACGGATTTCATTTTCAGGATTCTTTGGATTAGGATTGATTGTAACATTTGCAAAAGCCGAACCCAAAATATGACCTGCATCAAAAAATTCAAGTTGAACATCAGGAGCAATGAACATTTTTCTGTTATAAGAAAGTGAAACAATCTGATTTGCAGCTTTTACACAATCATTTTCATCATAAAGAGGTTTCCAGTAGAATTTTTCACCTTTTTTGGCAGCCTGTTTTGCAAGAAATTCCGCATCATGAGCTTGAATTCTTGCGCTGTCCATCATTACAAGATTCGCAATATCACGAGTTGCTGGAGTTGCATAAATGTTTCCTTCATAACCAAGTTTTGAAAGCAACGGCAAAAGTCCGCAATGATCCAAATGTCCATGTGTCAAAACAACAGACTCTAAACGCTCCGTATCAATCTTGAAATTTCTGTTTTTTTCATCAGATTCCTTTCGTTTTCCCTGGAAGGAACCGCAGTCAATCATGAACATTCTGTCATCAATTGAAAAAATATGTTTAGAACCTGTTACTTCCTGGGCAGCACCCAAAGAAAAACATTTTACAGCCATTTGCCACCTCAAATATTTTGTATCTATGTTAATTATAAATCACAAATACAAAAAAGCAAGTGTAACTTATTTTGAAAAATCTCTTTGAAAAGCAGTTTTTCAGCTGTTAATTATGTAACAAATCAATACCATGTTTCAAAAGTGTCTCGGATGCTGTAGAAAACAGGTTTTGGTTGAAAATCTTTATCAAAAAGTCTGGAATTTGTTTTGTCATTTCCATATAACGTATATCCATCCATTACTCCAAAAAATGACACACAAGTAATATTGGCATTTCCACCACCGTTTGTATCAAGTTGTTTCAAAAGGCGGAAAACAGATGCATAACGCTCAGCCTGTTCATTAAATCCTTTTTCAGTCTCTTCTCTTGCAGGAATAGACCATTCTGTCAATTGAATTTCTATTTCAAGAGAAGCATACAATTCAATAGCTTCTTTGATTTCTGCAAGCGAGGGATTTTTCACATCCCAATAACCTTGCATTCCAACACCATCAATCAAACCTTTATCTTTCAAATTTTTACAAAGATTATAGATACATTCTCTTTTTTTTCTATCAACAGTACCATAATCATTATAAAAAAGTTTTACTCCTTCAGATGCATATTTTCTAGCAATCTTAAATGCTACTTCAGGATAATCGTTTCCAATTGTATAATACCAGTAATTATCAATATTATCATTTTCTTTTCTGCACATAAAATCAGTAGAACTGTCCCCTTTTACAGGATCAACAGCCTCGTTTACAACATCCCAACAATAAACAACACCTGGATAATTAGTCTGCACATAATCCATATATTGTTTAGTGAAACTGTCAAGACGTTCAATCATCACTTCTCGCGAAACATAATTTTTTGATGAATCGAATTCTTCGCAAAAAAACCACAAAGGTGTCTGTGAGTGCCAGACAAGTGTGTGACCGCGCATTTGAACGTTGTTTTCCTGACACCATTTTAAAGTTTCTTCTATTATATTATAATTCAAAGCAGGTTCGTTATTTCCCTTTTTTATATTGCTTTGTGATTTTTTTTCGTTCAAAATGTAAACTGGTTTCATAAGATTTGTCAAAGTGCAGCTGTTGAAATGTTTTTTGCCCACTTCCATATATTCAGGAAGATTTATGGCATTTGTTTGCTTGTTATATCCATAAATTCCAAAACCAAGTTTGAAATAATCACTGCACAAATCTTTTAAAGAAGGTTCAGACAAAGCTTTTGTTAAATCAAAACTTTCAGATTCGTATACACTATTTTGAACTTTTTTCTTCTGTGTTTTTTTTATTCTTTGTGATTGAGAAAAACTCAAATTGATTGGCAATGTTTCATTTTTTGAAAAAATAAAATTACATTTTTTTGTACCTTTATCTGTGAAAATATCACAATCAAACGACAAGTAAGTATTATTTTCGGAAACATTTTTATATTTTATTTTTTTGATTGATTCAGAATTTCCAATAAACTCATCAGCATTTTTTGAAAAATCCTGCAAATTGATGATAACTTTAAAATTATCATCAATTCTAGAATAAGCAGCTTCGTATTTTTTTTCTATCAGCAGATTACAAATTCCTGATGCAATTGTAAATTGTTTCAAATCTCCATTTTGATTCTTTGAACATGAAAACTGCATGAAAATCAAAAAAATCAAAATAAAAAATTCCATTCCAATAAAACATTTTTTCATTCTTGTACTCCCATAAAAAAGTCAAAAACATTATTTTATCAATCAATTGACTTTTTTCAGTTGTTTCGTATTTGAATTATAAATATATTTCATTATAACATTAAAATACTAGAATACAAGAAGGTTTTTCTCTTATATTTTATCTTTATTTTGCAACTAGAATTTCAGTAATGTTACAGAATTTTCCATTCCTATCTGCAGCCGCTCTTTTTGAACACATTATGTGGACTGTATATTTTTGACTTTTTTTCTCCACAAATTAATTTTCTGTAAGCCCATCCATAATATCCATTTCTAAAAGAAGAATAACACTGTAAAGGTACTTTTTTAGACTCTGTTCCATCTTCTGCTGTTACCCCCTCTGTGTCAAGATTGATGTCGCCTGATGGAGGGGCATCTATATGAAAGACACAACATCATTTAAGAAAGCAGTTTTAAGAAAAGCTCTGCCGACTGAGGACAGAAGCGTTCATTCTGTTTCAGTTGAACTTGGTGTCGGAGAAATGACAATTCACAGATGGATAGCGCAGGTAAGAGGCAGAAAAATCAATTCCTAAAAAATTAAGTACAAATTAAATGGGGACAGACCTAATTTAAATAAACGAGGTCTGTCCCCATCCACTTTGCTTATTCTGTCCACACTTTACCTTCTTTCAATCACATTTTCTCTCACATCAACTAACCAATAACACACCAAATTCTTTACTTTACAATCCAATAATTTTTACTATATAATAAAAGAATGTATTCAAGAAATCTTTCAAATCCGCCGGAAAAAATTATTCACAAAAAAAAGGCGGAATTTGGCTCATATAACGGAGTTTCTCCAAGAATTGATATTAGAGGAATGAAAGCACCTTACGCCGGCGTACCTGTTCCTTCTTTTTTATCAGGACTTAGAATCAAAAGTAAACTGAACTATGCATTTTCCATCGAAAATCTCATCGGGCTAGCTTCTTTCATTGATTTTAAAGCTATTGGTTTGGGTGAAATCACCTTATGGGATAAAGAAACTGGTAAAAAATTTGTTTACCACACAATAATGCCTCCACGACGAAGATTCGTTCCTGTTACTACTACTAGAGGAATTTGCGCCTGCTATCAAAAATCAAGATTTATAAAAATTTCATGGGGCAGAAAACATCAACATCACGCTTTGTCATTCAAAGTTAAAGGTGACAGCATCCGTCCAAATTCAGAAGGTTTTGTTTATTCACCGATGCAAGATTCAATGCATTGTGATTTAATGTTCGTAAATCCATCACCAGCATCTTCCAGATGCAGTGCAACATGGATTTCCACGATGAAAGTTCAAGGTCACATTTCCATCACGCAAAAAAAATCGCAAAACACACTTCTATCAGATGATTCTGACGGACTTGGAATTATGGTTCTAAATCGTGCATATTACAAAATGCATTCAAAACAAATTTTTACTTACGGCATAGGAAATGTAAAAGGAAAAAATATTATTTTCAATCTTTCAACTTCAAACTTGGATGCAGCTGATTCTGATTCTTACAATAATAATGTCCTTGTGATTGATGGTGAACCGACAACACTTCCTCCTGTTTACATTACACATCCTTTCGGAATTTCAAAACAATGGATTATTCAAGATACAGAAAATATGATTGATTTAACTTTTACTCCTGTTTCAGTAAATTCTCGTACATTAAACATAATTGCCTTGCGAACAACTTATGATACAATTTTTGGACATTTTGAAGGCGTCCTCCTTTCAAAAGATGGTGAAAAAATAAATTTCAAAAAATTTCCAGGAATTTTACAACGAGGAATGCTTAGATTATAAATTTTTTATTAAAGGGGAAAATTATGTCTGAACAAATCAACAGAACTGCAGATTGGGCTCCAGGAACTCTAGATAAAACTCGAAAAAATATCGGTGAAATAAGCGAACAGGAAGCTAACGATATGGCAAAAAAACTTGGTGGGAAAGTATTGTATGAACGCTCTGAAGCTTTTCCAAATCCATCTTCTGCAAATAAAGCAGGAAGAATTATCCGCAATAGTGACAATAGTTCTGGCACTCCCCATTCACATTCTCAAACAAGTTCTCCATCTCAAACAGGTTTCGCCCCTCCAAAAAAACACACAAGAGAAGATTTACCTGTTATCTCAAAAAAAGTTGCAAATGCAATCGACAAACTGATGATGTCCTATGAATATAAAATCAAACCAAATTACGGTTTTTTCAATTTTCTCAGGGGATTACAGAAAAACGGAACTGAAAAAATTCTGCCGGAATTTGTAAATTATTCTTGCAAGCAGATGATAGAACATATGGAAAGTTTCATCACGATAATCAAAACATTGATTCAAATAGCGCCTGCAACTTACAAATCAAAAATTGCAAATGGAACGGAAGCAAAATTCAAATTTTTACGAATGGTTGCAGGTTGGTCTATGCAACCTATTAAAATGGAATATATCCAACTTCAGTCTATTTCACAACCTGTTTTGACTGCTGACTTTATTCCTTTTGTAAAAGCTGTTTACCACCCATTGATTACAATTTATTATTTCGGAAACAACAAAATTCCTAAACTCATAAAAGAAATATATACAGATGAATCAAATTATCCTGATGCACCAAAAGAACAGCTTTCAAATTTTGCAAAAAGTGCCATAACTCAATGGCTTTACATCGATACAGAAATCATCAAAAGACTCTACCCTCTTCTTCTCAGATTTTGTTCAGACACTTTCGAACCGTACCCTTCATTTTTTAACACAAGGGTTGGCGAAATCCTAAAATTCACAGGACTTCATAAATTCGATTTGCTTTTACCAGAAAAACAAAAAGAAGAAGAAAAACCTCAACAACGTAAAAAGCCAGAGCCTCCGCAAAAAGGCATAAAAGATTCTACTGTAACAACTGGAATTCAACTGCTTAATCAGATTTTCCCTGAAGCCGGCTTTGATAGACTCGACTCCCATCCTGATTTATATCCATATTTCCAACCGCTATTTAAATTTAATGACGGATTTAACCTGCTTTCTCCTGAAAATCCACTACAAACTATTGTAGTATTGCACAGAATTATAGAAGATTGTTTCCAAGCCTGCAGAAATATTAAATTTCCACAACCTGAAACACACAATAAAGATAGTGAAAATTTCGCTTTGATTATGGATGAATGGGCTGCATATCGCGAAGAATCATTTGAATTGCTTTACAGTGAACCTTTATGCGATTTGGTTAATACAATTTATTCTCAGCCAGATTATGACAAAACACACATCGGAAAAAAAATACTGAATTCTTTGTTGTGGCAGACAACCTATCATTTTTTACCGAACTTTAAGTTTGAAAAACTTTTACTTGAGCATCCAGCTGACGAAAGCAAATACAGGCCTCTTTTCCATAGAACTGATTTTGCCAGAAAATATTTAACTCTTGTAATAAATGAATGTGACCAGAAAGCAAAAACAAAAGCAGAATGCAAGCTTATTGAAAATCCTTGGGAACATTACACATTCACAATTCCAAATGAAGTTTCCAAACGAATTGATGTTCTACTTGGTGCACAAAACAAAACAGCAAATACATCTGCGACAAATGCCAATATTTTAAAATATACGCTTTGTTTTATTTCAGTTTTAGATTGGTATATAAATAATCCAGATAGTCCAGCATACACTACTGACCCAATGCATATCTGGCGAATTTCAGAAGAAGACGGTAAACCACTGTTTTCTGTTCCTCTTCGAAATGACCAAAACAAACTTTTTGTTGAAGGAATCAAAGCAAACTACAAAAAAAGCGCGCAATAATGTACTTGTTTTAGTTTTTTAGTTTTAAACAAAATGTCACAATTTTTGAGGCAAATTTTTCAATGCACTTTCAAAATCTACTCCATACCAATTGTGATGTGGATTTGACAAAGTGCATTCTATTGACTCCTGCACAAAATCACAAGCTGTTTTCACTGCATCTTTTAAATCTTTTTTCAGCACAAGAGCACCTGTCACAACACTTGCAAATAAATCTCCTGTTCCATGAAAATTCTCGTCATAACGACGATGAAAATAAATTTTCATATCATCTATGGATTTTTCAATTAAATTCTTACTGTCATTTTCATTCTTTTTACTGCAATACGCAACACCAATTTTATCACTACTAAAATCAACACCTTTTAAAACAACATGATATGCACCAAGCGATAAAAGTTTTGTCATAATTTTTTTAATGCTATCATTTGTATGTTCAAAAACATCATAATTTTGATTTACAAGAAAACAGGCTTCCGTCATGTTCGGAAGGATGACATTTGCCCTTCCACAAAGTTCCGTCATTTTTCCTACAAAATCTTGCGAAAATCCTGCATAAAGTTTTCCGTTATCTGCCATGCAGGGATCAACCACCACAAAAGTATCGTTTTGAGCAAAATCATCAAAAATCTTATGAACCAAATCTATCTGCTTAATTGACCCCAAATATCCAGTATATATAGCATCAAAATGAATCTGCTGCTTTTTCCATTCCTCACAAATCTCTGGAATTTTATCAGTTAAATCAAGAAAACTAAAACTTGAAAAGGCAGTATGATTGGAAAGAATTGCTGTAGGAAGGGGACAGACCTCGATTCCCATTGCTGAAATTACAGGAATTGCAGCTGTGAGCGAACATTTACCGATACAAGAAATATCCTGAACAGTTAACACGCGCTTCATAAAATTATTTTACCTTTTCAAATTGAAGTTTTTTTTCAAGGCTTTATTTTGATACATATTTTCATCAGCACGTTCCAAAATCACCTGAAAATCATTTGTAATGTCGTTTCCAAGCGCATAACCAAAACTTGCCGAAACAGGAATATCAAGTTTTTCATTTTTTGTTTCAAGATAATAACAGAATCTAGCAAATTTTTCTCTCATTTTTGCATCATCATATTTTCCCGCACCAACTATAAAAAATTCATCGCCACCGCCACGAACTGCTATTTCGTTTTCATCTGTAATAGCTTTTACAGCCTCAGAAACATAAATGATTCCATTATCACCTTCCTGATGACCATAATTGTCATTACGACTTTTCAAACCGTCCATATCAATCACAATCGCAAAAACAACATCATTCTTTTTGAGATTTTTTTCCATTTCGAATAAAACTCGACGCATTCCCCGACGATTGTACAAATCAGTCATGATGTCATGTTCCGAAAGATAAGATGTCTGGAATTTCACGCGCACCATTTCAATGGCATTATTAACATAGCGCAAAAAATTTCTGAACACAATTCCAATGCAATGAGGATTTGACAAATCATTTTGAACGACGGCATACCCCAAAGAAATTGTTCCAAAATGAACTGGCACAAAATAATAAACCTGAGGAATGCCATAACCGTTTATCATCTCAGGAAGCATTTTATTGGCAGGAAATGAATTTGCGTCATTTTTTTCCACAAAAACATGCTTCCTGGCACTCGAAGTTTCCTCATTTCGGCGAGAAACAAGCGCATATTGCATCGTATTTGAATAACCTTCACATATATCAAGTGAATTATCCATCCAGTCATCATTCAAACAGATGTAAAAATCACCAAAAGGACGGATAAGATATCTGAAATCATAAATTTTGGAAAGACAATCGAATGGTGTCACGGCTTCTGTCAGGTTTTCCATCATGTAACTTTCCATAAGCATTCCCATGGAAACCTTGTTTTTTTTGATTATTTCATAATGAGAATGATTATCCATCAACGAGTTTTTAAGTCTTTCCCGTGTAAAAAGAAAATCTTCTTGACAGCCACAAGTTCCACCTATGCAAAGATTTTCTGAACCCGCGCAATCACACGCAATTTCCTCTTTAGTTTTATCTATTTTTTGATGAATAAAATTTACTGCTTTTGCGCCCGTATGTCTAACATCAGAAGCATAAGTTGTGATTGGAGGAGTATTTGCACTTGCATCATAAATGGCATCATAACCAGTAACAATTACATCCTCTGGAACTTTTTTTCCATGTTTTATAAGATAATTTACAAGACCTATTGCCATGTAATCAGAAAGACAAATCACAGCATCAGGCATTTTGATTTCATTTCTGATAAGTCTGCTTGCAAGAAGCTCACCGCTATCATACCAGAAATCACCCTGAATAATTTTGTTTTTATCAAAAGAAATGCCGTGTTTTTGAAAGGCCTTAAAAATTCCTTGATGTCTTTTTTTTATAATAGAAGATTCCTGATTATCTCCGCTCAAAATCAAAAAATCTTTGCACTCATGTTTTAAAATCAAATGTTCTGTGATATGAAAAAAGGCATTAGAATCATCAGTAAAAATAACAGGATAATCCCCGAATTCCATATCTATAGACACAACAGGAATTTTGCATTCTTTGTGGAGTTTTTCCAAAAGTTTATCTGTTACAATTGTAATGTTGCCTTCGGTCAAAGGAACTGTTGTTACAATTACGCCGTCAAATAAATCAAAATTAACAAGCTCAAAAATATTCAGTTCACCTTTGAGATAATCTTGATTTGTTGAGCAAACTTGAATAAGAGGTGCAACAACTGCCACATCATAGTTATATTTGTTACACTGTTCAAAAATGCCTGGTAAAAGTTTCTGCTGATATTCACCCTCAGGGTATACAGTCAGAACACAAATCCTTTTTCGTGCCATTCTTTTATTATATCAAACAATTAAATTCTCGTAAACTTAAAAATCGACATAAAACCAGATAAAACCGTATACTTTTTGTTTTTTTTCTATTATATTCTATAGTAAATAATAATTATTTCTATTTTTTTTGGAGATTATGATGGCTAAAAAACGAATTCCTATCACTTTACTTTGTGGATATTTAGGAGCTGGAAAAACAACTTTGTTAAATCGAGTTTTAACAAATCAAAAAGGATATAAAGTTGCTGTTATTGTAAATGACATTGGCGAAGTGAATGTAGACGAACGCTTGATTGCAAAAGAAGCACAAATCACCGATACAAGTTCCCTGGTTCCTTTGACAAACGGTTGTATCTGCTGCACTTTGAAATCTGATATGGTTCAGCAGATTGAAGATTTAATGAAAACTGGAAAATTCGATTATATTATGATAGAAGCTTCTGGTGTCTGCGAACCTATGCCAATTGCACAGGCTATTGAACAGATTGAAATCGGAAAACTTGACAATGTTGTTGGCGTTGTGGATGCAAGCCGTCTTGTAGATGAATTTGATGAAGGTAAAGCACTTCTTAAAGAAGATATTGACGAAGAAGACATTGAATCACTTTTAATCCAGCAAATTGAATTCTGTTCAACTTTGATTATCAATAAACGCGATTTAGTAACCGATGAACAGATGAAAATGGTTCGTGCAGTTATCAATAAAATTCAACCTACTGTAAAAGTAATTGAAACAACTCGATGTGAAGTTCCTGTTGATGAAATTATTGGGACTGACAGATTTGATTTTGAAACTGTTTATGCAAGTGCAGGTTGGGTTAAAGAACTCGAAGAACATGATGAACACGCTCACGATGATGACGACGACGAAGTTTGTGAAAAATGCGGTCATCATCATGAAGAAGGCGAAGAATGTGACCACGACCATAGTGAACATGAACATCACCACGAACATGGCGAACACGACCACGACCATGACGGCCACGGTCATCACCATCATCATGAACACAAGCATGAAGGTGAATCTGAAGATGAATACGGAATTGGAAGTTTTGTTTATTATCGTCGCCGTCCTTTCAACCGCATCAAACTTGATGAATATGCAAGCCGCTGGCCTAGAACAATTATTCGTTCAAAAGGTGTTATGTGGTTCAGCGATGAAGATGACATGGCCTACGTTCTGGAAACTTCAGGCCGACAAATACAAGCAGGATATTCAGGTAATTGGCTTGCTTCCTGCCCAAAAGATGAACAGGAAAAAGTTCTTGCAGAAGAACCAGAAATGAAGAAAGACTGGGATGAAAAAGTTGGTGACAGAATGATAAAAATGGTAATCATCGGTCGCCACATGGACAAAGAACAAATTTGCAAAGATTTGGATGCCTGTCTTGATTAATTTTTTCACTAAATAAAAAAACCGGTCAAAGTTCAAATCAATCCGCTTTGACCGGTTTATATTTTTAAATGATTTTTAAATATATTTAGGTAGGAGATACTATTCTTTTACGCCACCAATTGTCATACCAGTTACAAAATATTTTTGAACAAAAGGATAAACGATAAGAATTGGAACTGTTGCTACAATCGTAATAGATGCACGAATGGCAACAGGAGTTACTTGAGCAGCAGATGCACCAGAAGCAGCCGCTACCGCAAGAGCATTTGCATTTGAAGCGGAATTACTTTGCTGCTGACTTGCTTGCAGGAATGACATTAATACATACTGTAATGAATGTAAATTTTTCTTTCCTGAAGTATACAAGTAAGTATCAAACCAGCTGTTCCATGCATTTACAGCAACGAAAAGACAAGTCATTGCGATTGATGGAATAATCAAAGGCATGATAATCTGCAGGAAGATTTTAAATTCATTTGCACCGTCAATTCTGGCTGACTCAACGAAACTGTCTGGTAATCCATTAATATAAGTTCTTACAAGGATAAAGTTGAATGCATCAATAAGGTTTGGAATAATATAAACAAGATAGTTATTTAATAAACCAAGTTTTTTCATCAACATATATCCTGGAATCAAACCAGCATTTACATACATAGAAATTACAATAACTGCAGTCATCGACTTTTTAAGTACAAATTCCTTTCGGCTCAACGAATAAGCAAGCATACTTGTACAGAAAACGTTTAATACTGTCTGCAAAATTGTTCTTGAAACTGAAATCAAACCTGCTTTAAAAATATAGTCAGTTTCAAAAAGATTTGAATAATTCTTGAAAGTAAATTTTCTAGGTAAAATTGTAATTCCACCTTTCAAAGAATCAAGACCATCATTAAAAGATAATGCCAAAGTATTCCAAAAAGGATAAACAGTAACAATTACAACAAAAGCCAATGTCAAATAAATTATAACATCGAAAATTATGTTACTGAGCACTGTTTTTTTTCTGGCAGCCTGAAAATCTATTACTTTTTCCTGTTCCATCATATTAAACGCTCCTCGCCAGCTTTTTTAGCAATACCATTGGCAATAAGAAGTAAAGTGATATTAACAACATTTTTGAAGATACCAGCTGCAGTAGCCAAAGAGAAATTAAACAGTTTGAAACCATATTTCAAAACATACATATCAATTTGGTTTGCAACATCATAAATCATACCATTTTGCATCAAGTATGGCATTTCAAAGTTTGCATCAAGAATATGACCAGCAGACATAATCAACATGATGATGACTGTAGGTTTGATTCCAGGTAATGTAATATGCCAGATTTTTCGTAGACGTCCACATCCATCAATTTGTGCAGCTTCATAAAGACATGGGTCAATGGCAGTCATAGCACCAAGATAAACAATAGTATTCCAACCTACTTCCTTCCAAACATAAGTCCAACCTACAATGTTCCAGAAGTATTTAGGAACTGAAAGGAATTTAATAGGTTCTTTTACAAATCCTAATGCCATTAATATATTATTGATAATTCCGTCTTCAACGGAAAGGAAATTCTGAACTAAACCAACAACAATAATCCAAGAAAGGAAGTGTGGAAGGTATGATACTGTCTGAACAAAGCGTTTGATTGCAAGATTTTTTACCTCGTTCATAAAAACAGCAAGAATGATTGCCGTAATATACCCAAGAGCCGTACTGATAAGACTCATACAAATAGTATTTCTTAAGGCAAATAAGAATTCTGTATTCCAGCAAAGTTTTCCAGTAACTGCATCTCTTAATGCAAGACCGGTAGCAGAATCAATCTGAAATAAAAGGGCTTTAAAATGTTGTATACCAACCCAAGCTGAACCCAAAAAACCTTTTGCAGGTTTATAGTTTTGAAAAGCCATTGTCCAGCCCAAAAGAGGAACATATCTGAACAATATCATATAAAGGACAAAAGGAACTGACATTAATATCAATGCCTTTTGTTTTCCTAATAGCTGCCATTTTGTTTTTTTATTAGTAAGTTCTGTAGTCGGTGCAGCACTTACTTCTTTTTTATTTTTCATAGCACAACTCCAAAGAACAAAAAAAAAGTCCACCAAACTAACAGTGGACTTTTCAAAGAAATTGGAAAATCATCCTTCAAAATATTTAAATATTCATTCAGATGATTTCCTTTTCGATTTACAAGCCTAAAACTGCAAATTATTTATTTAACAGTTTTAAAACTTATTTTTCTCCACCAAAGTTTTTAACACGAGCATCGAGTTCGCCCTGCATGAATTTGTTGTAAACTGCAGTAAGAGGTTTCATCTGTTTTGTATATTCTTCCCAAGTTTTTTCAAAATCAGCTGGACTACCCATAATCATCATTGGCAGATATTTTCTCTGGAGAGTTTCGAATCCAGTCATTGCTACTGCAGCATCATGCTCCAATCCGTCATTTTCTGGAGATGGATTACACTGCCACATTGGATACCAACCTGCATTCTGTGGTGGGTTAGCATCAACAAGAGCTGCATAAGATGGTACATTATAAGCTGCAAGAAGTTCAAGATCGATTGGTTTCAATTCCTGAGCATATTCCCAAGCTGTGTTAGCCAAAGCGTGTGGATATCCGTCAGAATATGTTCCTTCCCATTTTGGAGCTTCTTCAGTAAAGAGCTGAGCTTTATTCTTAAGAATCCAGCTGTTATCTTTCTGATTAGCAATCATTTCCGGAGTTCTGTATGGAGCACCTTTTGGAACTTTAATTCCGTTGATTTCAACTTTTCCATCAGAAATCAAGTAATCTTCACCTTCAAGACCCCAATAGAGACGTTTCTGGTTTTCTTCTTTAAGAACTTCATCAAAGAATTTCAAAATCTGAATTGCTTTCTTTTCACCACATTTTGTTGTAAAACCATAACCTCTCTGGAGGTTTGGAAGAGTGATGTCACGGTAGTGTGGTTTAATAGATTCATCAAATACGATTGGAAGTGGAGCATATGTTCTATCATCATGTCCAGAAGTTCTGATTGTATTTTCTGCATCATACATAAACTGCCATCCCTGGATGAACATACCAAGTACACGACCCTGAGCAATTTTTGCATAGTACTGGTCACGGTTATCTGTAAATGAAGCTGGGTCTATCAAGCCTCTCTGGAAATATCCGTTAGCGAGTTTGAACCATTTTTTTGCATTTGAATCAGCAAAGTTATCTTCATAAACATATTTTCCGTTAACTTTTGTTACGTGTCCATTTCCATCGTTTGGATAACCAGCGAGGAAGTTAGGTGGATTCCACAAGTTGAAAGCTTCCCAGTCTGCAGTAATGATTGTGAATGGAAGTGTTTTTGCTCCGTCTGTTTCTGGATATTTTTTAACGTAAGCTTCGAGAAGGTCAAAGTACTGATCTACTGTTTTGATTTCAGGATAACCGAATTCTTTAAGAACGCGTTTCTGAATCCAGAATCCGTTTTGGTTATAACCTGTGTTCTGATCTTTTCCTGTAATTGAACCATAGTTAGGAAGAGAGTAAACATGTTCTTTGATGATGTTACCATCAGCATCTTTTTCAGAATCCTGATATACAATCTGCTTCCAAACATTTTCGTAGTTTTTCATGATGTTTGGACAATATTTTTCAACCAAAGGTTTGATATCGATAAGACATCCAGCACCCTGGAATTTTTCAGAATCTACTTCAACTAAGTCAGGTAAATCGCCTGAAGCAATAAGTACACCAATTTTCTGATCTTTATCACCAACAAGAATATCAAAGTTGAATGTTACACCGAAATTTTCTTCAATCCATTTGTAGTCACGGTTGTCTGCTGGTGGCTGCTGTCTCTGCTGAATTGTGAACACAGAGATATTCATTGGTTTTGCTTTCTTCTTTTTTGCTTTTTTTGGAGCAGCACAAAGAACTGTACTTGCGATTAAAAGCAAACTTAAACCTGCGATAAGTTTTTTCATTAAAGTCCTCCTTTTTGACTTTTTTAAAAAATGTAATCCGTACCTCAAAACTGAAACCGTACAATTTAATCAAATGAATACCATTATTACATCTGATTTTTATGTACAATTTTCAAATAGAAAAGTACAAAATCTATTAAAACACACTTTTTTACAAAAAAAACAACTATATTCTTATATTTTTTATATTATATTATTTTTTTTAACTTGGAAAAATTATGTTTTTTCTATAAAATAATGCTGATGGATAAAATTTTACAGAACGAAACGAATAAATCAGAGATTCTCCCTATTGTAAACATTTCAAAAAAAGCATACACAATCGAATTACACTCTCATGCTGTATATGAATTACTGTACATAAAAAAAGGAACAGTTTCTTTGCAGATTGCCGGAAAAAAAAGCAAATTAATAGGGGGGGGGGTAATTTTCGTACTACCATCAGAAAAGCACAGGCTTGTCAGCATGACAAACAAGGAATTTGAATACTGTTCATTTGTATTCGATAAAACAATTTTTGGAAATGAAGATAACCCTTGCAGAGTTTTTTTTGACAGCATTTTGATTAACCGTTTTCTTGATTTTCCAGATTGGCTTTTAAATAAATTTTATCAGATTTGCAGCGAAAAAGAAATCGGTTCTCCTGGTTACGAAGTTATGCAATATGCTTTTTTATATCAGGCATTTTCACATATCGTTTCAACAAAACAATATCAATTAGTTACGATTTTAAGAACACATACAAAATACAATATTTCGGCGGTACAGGTTGTAATCGAATACATCCAAAAAAATTACATGGAAAATCTAAATTTTGACGATCTTTTAAAATTGACAAATTACAGTAAAAGTCATTTCTGCAAAATTTTTAAAGAAACAACAGGAATGAATCTTACTGAATTCATCAATAAGTATCGAATTGAAAGAGCCTGTCTGGAATTGCAATTCACAAAAAAGAATATTACAGAAATAGCAATGCAGACAGGATTTAACAATATTCAATATTTTTCACGTGTTTTCAAAGAATATTTAAACTGTACTCCAAAACAATATCAACTTAAAATGAAACGCGCAAAAAAATAAAATGAATTTAAATAAAATTATCATAAAAACTTTCAATCAAAATGCCTTCATTCCAAATGAATCTTGCCACACAGAACCATCAGAATATTTTATTTGACTGATATATAAATAATCCAAAAAATATTCATCATCAATATTTGAAGAAAAATACTCATCTAAATTTACAAGACATTCAAATTTTTCATATCCATAAATTTCTTTTTTAATAGAAATAACAATATTGTTTTGAGCCAAAGAAAATGATTCACCTTCATTATCAAAAAGATAAAACACAACTGTAAATTCATTTATTATTTTTTCACTTTTGTTATAAAAAAATAACTCGAAATTACAAATTGATGAATTCTCATCTGACATAATTAATTTTCCATTAATCATATATGGTAAATCTTGTTGAGCAAAACTTTTACATCCAGAAAAATGAACTAAAAACATCAGAATCAATAATCTTCCACAATAAAATTTTTTTGTTTTTTTTATTTTATCCTGCAATACACTTCTCCTTCGCCAAATGAACTTATCCATTTTCCATACATAAGTTTATTTTTTCCATCATCCAATTTATCAGTAGCTAAAAAATCTGCGGCTTCTCCCCAACCAATATAATCAAGCTGACAAACATTACGACACTTTTTTTGCCATTCAATCAAAGCAGAATAACTGCCAGCTTCACAAGCATTTCTAAAACTTTCAGAAATGAAATAATCATATTCTATTTTTCTTTTAAAATTATCACATTCCGAACAAAGCCTTATAATAGAAAAAAATTGAAAAGACGACAGAACTCCAAAAAAAAGTAAACAAGCAAAAAGAATTATAATATTTGATTTTTTCATTTCTCTCCCATAAAAAAAGTCCAAAAGACTGTAAGTAAAAAGATTATCTTAACAATCGATTGACATTTTTCGCTGTTACACAAAAAAAAGAAAAACAACAGATGATGATTAAGTTTGCAAGGCAAACTGTAGTCAGATAAAAGCCGCACTATCACACCTCCTTTTTTTTAATATATATATTATTTCCCCGATAATTAAAAATTTTGAGACGAAAGAACCTTCAATTTTGTGTTATGCGCATCTGAAATAAATATTCACATTCCACTTAAATAACTTTTTTTTGTTTTTTCTTTCTTTGATAGTTTTTTGGAATAAAAATTTTATGATAATTCTGTTTTTCTATATCTTTTTCGAAATGTGAGTCTTTTTTAATAATTTCCTTAAATGCGGAAAGAGTATTTTCTAAAACCTGCGAATAATTTGTATAATGTACAAACAACTGTTCAACAAGACTCTCTGAATAATATGGCTTTATTTTTTCACAAAATTTTTCACAAGGAATTGCAATGTCAGCGTATAAAATTCTTTTTTGATTATCATTTTCAAGAGACTGGCAGATAACACCTTTTAATACAGAACTCAATAATTTTCTATTAATCCCAAAATTTTCCAAACGTAGAAAAGATTCACCAACACTAGAACAATGTAAAGTCGCAAACACAAGATGACCAGTTAATGATGCTCTCAATGCAACTGCAGCACTCACCTCATTTCTGATTTCTCCGATAACAATGATATCAGGATCTTGTTTGAAAATATTTTCTATATTCTTTTCATAAGAATTTATAAACCTTTCATCAATCTGAATTTGACTTACATTAGGTAATAAATATTTTGGAGAATCTTCCAATGTTATCATTTTTAATTTTTTATCCTTTTCGGTCTGAATTTCTGTCAAAATGGAAGCAATAGTCGTTGCTTTTCCAGAATTATTTGGACCGCAAATCAACACAAGTCCATTTTTCAGACATTTTAATTCACTTATTTTTTTTATCTGACAAGAATTAAATCCCAAATCGTGAATTTTCAAAGGTTCTTTGTTTATGCCAATCAATCGGATTACAACAGATTCTGAATTTTCTATTGTTTTACTGATAACTGGAACTGCTGAAACTCTGATAATAATGGGATTTTCTTTTCCATAAATAAATTTTCCATTTTGACATTTTCTTTTATCAACATAATTCATTCCTGCTAACAGCTTTATTCGTTCAATCAATTCAGATATTTTTTCGGCTTCTAATTCTAAATATTTTTCTAGCATTCCATTGATTCTGAATCTTATACAGTTTTCTTCTATATGAATATCAGTAGCACTAACTCTCATAGCTTCAAAAATCATCTTATCAAACAAAGAAGATGCAGAAAAAATTAAACTTTTATTTTCAGTAATAGAATTAGAATCACATGAATTTTGACAATCAACGTAACTCGATATACCTAATTTAGAAATACATCTACGCAATTGTTCTCTAGAACCTTGAATAAATGAAACAACAGGTTTTTTCTTTAACTGCTCAGGACAATTTTCATTTTTTTGAATTTCATTAATATAATTAATATACGCTTTTTCAATTTTTTTCTTAAGAAATTCATTAGAAAAATCCTGCATGATAAAAACAATTTCACTACCATTCTGTTTCAAAATAGCAATTTTATTAAAAAGACAATACGCAGGAGTTAACCGAAAAATATCAACACTATTTACCCCCATTTATAACCTCCAAATAATTTTTTCTACAAACAAAGCAATTTTTCCCTCTCCATTCACCAGAAACCAAAACCAAACAAGTCAAATCCAAGATTATCTTCAATAATAAAATATCCATACCCTTTCGATTTATTACCAAACTTTTCACATTTTTTTTACCCATTTCAATTAAAATGGTGAATAGAAAATAGGGACAGACCTTGTTTATTAAAACAGGGACAGACCTGGCATCTTTGTGCAAATAAGTTTAAACAGGGACAGACCTTGTTTGTTAAAACAGGGACACACCTGGCATTTTTGTGCAAATAAGTTTAAACGGGGACAGACCTCTCATCTTCTCGCATCTTTTTAAACCAAGGTCTGTCCCCATTTGTTCCCGATTTCAACTATTTCCCCACCTTTAATTTTTATCCCATCACAGCAAAAAAAAATAATTTTTCAGTTGAAAAAAAAATCGAATATCATTAAAATACTGTTATCTTATTTCAGGAGGCAAAATATGGATGGCGGGTCGAGTTATCCCATACATTTTTTAGAAAACAAAAAAAGCCTCTTGAATAATCTGCTCATTTCTGCCTAAATTTTGTAATCTGCACAATACAGCTCATCTTTCAAAAGGCTAAAAATCACTAAAATTAAACACTCCCTTTATTCAAGCCTTTGGCAAACCGTAATACGAAGTTTACAAGTGAGGTAAAAAAATGATTACATACTGGCAGCAATTAGAAGGAAATTTTTCAAAAGTCAAAAAAAATACAATCGATGAAACACTTCCACTATGGATAGACGCACGAAACGTTACAAGAGATGAAACTACACTTTTACAGGAAGAATATCAAATCGAACAGGATCACATACTGGACATTCTTGACCCAGACGAACTTTCACGCATCGAAGAAGGTGACGGCGACTACATTCTCACAATCGTACGTGTCCCAGTATACGACCCACAGGCAGAAACACCATATTTTACAGTGCCAGTCGGCATCATCATAAAAGGTAAAACTATCATCACCATCTGTTGGACGGATTGCGAACTTTTACGCGATTTTGGAATCAACAGAGTTCGAAATGTCCGCCTCAATGATTTTCCGTCATTCATCGTACACATACTAAACCGCGCAAACCTGAATTTTCTACGATACCTCAAAGAAATAAACAGACGCTCTACAAGCATTCAAAATGAAATGCGTACAGAAATCGAAAACCACGAAATTCTCCAGCTTTTAGGATTAGAAAAATCACTTGTTTATTTTGCAACATCTCTCAAAAGCAATTCCCTGCTTTTACAAAAAATGAAAACAACAAGATTAATCAAATTTGACGAAGAAGACATAGATTTTGTAGAAGGTGTAGCAATAGATAACAAGCAGGCAATAGAAATGGCAGACACCTACTCAAATATTTTATTTGGAGTCATGGACGCCTTTTCTTCAGTCACATCAAACAATCTGAACGTAGTGATGAAAAAACTCGCAATCATCAATCTGGTAATGATGGCTCCAACATTCATCACAAGCTTCTTCGGCATGAACTTCCGACTTCCTTTCGAAACATATTCAGGCTACATACCAGTTACTATTGCCACAGTTTTATGTTTGCTTTCAGTCGGAATCAGCTGGATATTATTAAACGTAAACAGTTCTTCCATAAAAAATGCAAGAAAAATAAAAAAGATTTCGCGTTCACAAAAAAAGAAAGTCAAAGCAGAAACAAAAAAACTTAAAAAACAGGAAAAAAGATTAAGATAAAATTAACGTCGGGCAAAAATACTCAAGAATTCAAAATCCCACAAAACAGCCCGACTCAATTAAACAAAACTATTGAGCAGTGCAGCAAAATCTAAATCCCATGTAATTATAACATTCATTTGGGTCGTAGCTGTACCTGTCACCAGCAAAAACAAACATAGTGTAAGCAGACCAACTTCCACCCCTACTCACCCTTTCAAAACCAAACACAGGACCCATTACATTATCAGAAGTATAATCCTCAAACCAGTCCCAGCAAAACTCAAGCACATTGCCGCTCATATCAAAAAGTCCGGCTCCGTTCGCATTACCGCTTCCAGCAAGAGAAACATTTTCCGGGTCAAAAGGCACTCCGCAAGTTCCCACAATCCGCGAAGAAGAAGCGTTCTCAAATGTCCATGCATAAAGCAAACCATCATCCTCCCTCGATAACTGCCCGCTCACAAAATCTCCACGCTGAAAACCATCTTTCGTGCGCCTTGCAGCATATTCCCATTCAGCTTCACAAGGCAATCTAAATCCATCAGCTTCCCAATCACAAACACACAAATCACAAGCAGCCGTATCACCAGAATCACGCAAAACTTCACCATTATAAGTGTAGCATGGAGTTCTGCCCTTGATTTCACTCAAAGCATTGCACCAAACAATCGCATCATACCAGTTAATCATCGTAACAGGCTGAAATTTATCATCATCACCGGGAAAAGCACCTCGCTTTCCATTAGTTCCCGCCTGACCTGGATTTTGGAAAGAATAACCGATTTTTTCAGCCTTTTTCAAAACAGTGTACCAAAGCAGATAAGTAGTTTCATATTTATTGATAGAAAAAGGATTTAACTGACGTTCCGCCGTATAAGTTTGCGTATCTTCACCGATAGTAAAACTCAAATTCGACCGAAAAGTAACAAGACTGATATTAGAAAAACCAGATTCTTTCGATTGAGCAGATAAACAAGTCAACGTAAATAAAAGAAAAAACAAACAAAGAATATTTTTTTTAAAATTTTCCATATTACTCTCAACCCTCAAAAATAAATCCTCAACAGTTATTCTGAATTCAACAGACAGAAAATCACATCTGCTTATATTTTTTAATCTCATTCTGGCACAAACTGTCACAAATCTCGTTATATTCAATACCAGCATGACCTTTTACCCAAATCCATTCTACATCAAACAGACAATTCAGTTCATCAAGCTGCATCCACAAATCCTGATTTTTTACAGGTTTCTTATCAGCAGTTTTCCACCCTCTGGACTTCCAATTTTTTATCCATGAAGTAATGCCGTTTTTCACATACTGACTGTCAATATTCACAAAAATTTTGCGTCCTGCAAACTGCTCAGTATTTTTTACCACAGTCAAAGCCATAATCGCCGCAGTCAGTTCCATTCTGTTATTTGTAGTAGATTTTGCACCGCCGCTCAAAGTTTTAGTCTGACCATCAGCTTCCACAACAATTCCCCAGCCACCAGGACCAGGATTTCCGCTGCATCCACCATCAGTATAAATCACAATATCAGAATTATCCACAATGCTCACTCCCAAAATCACAAAAAAAAATGAAAAAACAAAAAAAGACAGCAAAAGCCCAACAAAATCAGCCAAAATGCAGCTGCAGCTAAAGAAAGAAAATAAAAAGAAAAATTAAACAAGCACACCTTTAGTACTTGGAATAGCTCCACCACGACGCACATCAATCTCCACAGCATTTCTAATGGCACGCGAAACAGCCTTAAAAACACCTTCCATTTTGTGATGATCACTGCGCCCGCGAATTACATCAATATGCAAATTACACAAAGCAGAATTCACAAAACCCTGCCAAAAATCTTCAAAACAATCAGTTTGGAACGAAGCCTCTTTTCCACCACTTACAGAAACAAGAGGAACACCAGTCAAACAGGCATTACACACAAGAAACGACCTTCCTCCAAAATCCACAGCAGCCTGACACAAAACCTCATCCATAGGATAAATAAAAAAACCGCTCCTATAAATTCCTGCACAATCACCCAAAGCCCTTTTAAAACATTCCCCCAAAACAATGCCAGTATCTTCAATAGTATGGTGCTGATCCACTTCCAAATCACCTTTAATATAACCCGACAAATCAAAAAGACCGTGCTTACAAAAAGACTTCAACATATGGTCAAAAAAACCAATCGGATTACTCACATCACACTTTCCACTGCCATCCAGATTCAAAGTCAATTCAATTTGAGTTTCACCAGTAATTCTTTTCACAGTTGCACAACGCATACAAACCTCATTTTCAAAAAAATAAATAAGGAGGGGGAGCAAACAAGTTTGCAGGTCTCCCCCTGGCTCCAGCCCTTCGGTCTTCCGCCACCCCCTCCAGCGGGCAAAATAAATACATCGCTGCCCGCAACGCCTGACATCAGTTTAAAGCATCACTTTTCTTAGTTCATATTCAACAATATCAGTAGCACCATGACTTTGCAACAACGGAAGCAGATTCGGTACTTCAGATTTTTTTACAGCAATTTTTACAGCATAACCATTGCCACCAAACAAAGGAGAAACAGTCGGACTCTTCATCGAAGGAATGCCTTTTATCAGGTTTTCAAAATCATTTTGAGAAACATTCATTTCAAGCATCACACGGTCACGTGCATTCAAAACAGTCTCAAAAAGCATCTTTAATTCCAAAATCTTTTTCTTCTTGTCAGGATTTTCCATAGCAGCTTTTGAAGCATACATTCTAGTGGAAGATTCCATCAAAGTATCAACAATCTTTAATCTGTTTGCCTTTAAAGAAGAACCTGTTGAAGTATTGTCAATTAAAATTTGAGCAATAGAATCTTCAGTATCCTGCACAAAACCTTCGCTTGTACCCCAAGTTCTAAAAATCGTACCGTCAATTTTTTTGTTTTCTACAAATTTTTTACTCAGATTCTGATATTCTGTAGCAATCGTCACAGGAGATTTAAGCAAAGTTTCATAATCTTTATTTTCAGGAATAGCGGCAACAATGCGCACAGGGTCAAAACCCAAATCCATAATCTCCACAACTTTATCTTCCACACCGTTTTCATAAACCCAGTCTTTACCGCTAAAACCAAGGTCGGCCTTGTTATTCGCCAAAAGAAGACTCGTAATCTGAGGTTTTACCACCTGAAAAGCCAAATCTTTCTGATTAGTCACAGGAAAATACTGCCTGTCAGGAAGATAAATAGAAATTCCCACATCACTCAAAAGTTCATAAACAGATTCATAAATTCTACCTTTAGCCAACAATATTTTTAATTTGTCCATATTTTCCTCACAAAAAAAACTAAATGAAATAAACTCTCTGTGAACAAATTAATTATATAGAAGATTATTGCGAAATTCAACAATTACGAGCACAATTACAGGTACACATATACATTATTTTAATTAACACACCTTGTTTTTAAGACAAAATATTTTCGAGTTTTTAGCGATAGCGTTAAAAAAACTCGCAGCACGTGCAAGCAAAACGTTCGTTGGTATTCCAGCAGACAGCACGTGCAGGGACAGACGATGTATAATTAATACCCCCCCCCCGATTACTATATTTATGTTTACGAAATTTCATTTTTAGTAATTGATTTTTTTTTCTATTTACGTTATTCTTTTATAGTTTTAATTAAAAAAGTTTTTTAAATATTTGTCGTCTGGGGATTATGATTCCTCTTTTCCTTTATACCTATCAGAGTTGTTTGACAGGAGTTTTTATGTCTCGCACTGATGAACAGTTTTTTTTAGAAAACTTAACAAAAATTAACAAAAACATAGAGATAATTTTTTTACTGTTTTGTCTCGTTCCTATTATTTTTATCCTCTTTACTTTAGTTGGACTTTGGGCAGTTTCGCACATTCATTCATTTATTCTGTTGATTACATCCATTGCAACAACAATTGTTCTTCATTCTTTCAATAGAAATAACACTCACCAAAAATTTGCAATGTATTTTGGCATCATCATGCTTTGTTTTGAAGCTTCTTTTATGAACTACACAAACACAATACGACTTTTCATCTCTTATGCTATTGTGCCAATCATCTCTCTTCTATATTATAACAAAAAACTCACAATGGTTACGTGTGCAGTAAATTATTTTCTGATGATTTTTTCTTCATGCATCACAGCTACAGCTAAACTGGAAGTCATCACTGGAAGATTTACTCCCCTTATCTGGTGCATTCAGTTTGCTATTGGGTTAACGATTGAATCAGTTTTTCTGTTTGTTGCACTTTCAAATATATCTGACAGAATTCAAAAAACTCTTGCAAATCTTATGCAGACGTTTGATGAAAAAAATGATGCCCTTGATCAATTGAAAGACAGAAATGAACTTGTTGTGAGAATCAACAATGAACTTGAAGAGAAAAACATCGAACTCAAAGATACTCAATCCAAAATCATAAAATTTGTTGCAGAATGTCTTGGCAGCCATGATTTATTTACCGGTCGGCATGCAATTCATACACAAAAATATGTAGAACTCATCTGTAAAGAACTTGTCAATAAAGATTTGTATACTGATGAATTAACAGAAAAAAATATTGGTTACTTTCAACTTTCGGCTTTTCTGCATGATATCGGAAAAATTCACATTCCAGAAGGAATTTTAAATAAAATTGGAAAATTCACTCCAGAAGAATTTGAATTGATGAAAAGTCATCCTCAGGAAGGAAATAAACTGTTGAATTATCTGCCGCCAATCGAAGATGGTGAATTCAATAAAATTGCAAAACAAATGGCTCTTTATCATCATGAAAAATGGGATGGAACAGGATATCCGTTTGGGTTAAAAAAACATGAAATTCCTCTTTGTGCGCGCATTATGACTGCAGCGGATGTTCTTGATGCTTTGATTAGTCAGCGTCTTTACAAAGAACCAATGTCTATAGATGAAGCAATTGAAGTTTTCGAAAAATCTAGCGGAATTCATTTTGAACCGGCAATTGCTCAGGCTGTAATTGACAGCAAACATTTGATTACCCTTATTGACAATGATTTTAAAACTTCAGAAGCTGAATCCAATGCTCAAGAACTTGAATGGTGGAAAGCTTATCATGAAAACCTGAAAAAGATTCAGAATTCTCAATAAAACTTAACAGAAAATATCCGAGTTTTTCTTTTATTTGCCATTTCTTTGTTTTTTTCACCTTTTTATAGATTTTATAAATTTAAGTTGAAAAATCTTCAAAATGCTTCATAATTATAAGATATCTAATTTTATATGGTGAAAACCATTATGTTTGCACCATTTTATTTTTATAAGGATTTTTTATGCCGATTACACATTATCTTGAAAAAAATGCCGAAATTTTCGGAAATGACTGCGCACTTGTAGAATTAAATCCAGAAGTAAAAGATACAAGACGCATTACTTGGAAAGAATTTGACTTGACACAACCAGAAGCAAATCTTCCGTACCGACGTGAAATTACGTGGAAAATTTTTAATGAAAAAGCAAACAGATGTGCTCACTATCTTTTGGAAAGAGGCATTCATAAAGGTGATAAAGTTGGAATTTTAATGATGAATTGTCTTGAATGGCTTCCTGTTTATTTTGGAATTTTAAAGACAGGTGCACTCGCTGTTCCTTTGAATTTCCGTTATTCAAGTGATGAAATTGAATACTGTTTAAATCTTGCAGATATTTCGGTTCTTTTCTTTGGTCCAGAATTTATAGGAAGGTTGGAAGCAATTTCTGATAAAATTATTTCTCATCGTCTGCTTATTTATGTTGGTGAAGGTCTGACCCCAAGTTTTTCTGAAAATTATGTAATGTCTGTTATGAATTATTCTTCCGAAAATTTAAACATTTCTATTTCTGACGAAGATTTTGCAGCAATTTATTTTAGTTCTGGAACTACGGGTTTTCCAAAAGCGATTTTGCACAAGCACAAGGCTTTAATGCATTCTGCTTTGGTGGAACAAAACCATCATAAACAAACTAAAGATGATATTTTTCTTTGTATTCCTCCTCTTTATCACACTGGTGCTAAAATGCATTGGTTTGGTTCGTTGATTAGTGGTGGAAAAGCAGTTTTGCTTCGTGGTACGAAACCTGAAATTATTTTAAAAGCTGTTAGCGATGAAAAATGCACGATTGTTTGGCTTTTGGTTCCATGGGCTCAAGATATTCTTGTTTCACTTGAGAAAGGAGAACTTAATATCAAAAACTTTAATCTCTCACAATGGCGTTTGATGCACATTGGTGCTCAACCAGTTCCAAAGAAACTTATTGAAGATTGGAAAAAATACTTTTCTCATCATGAGTATGATACAAATTATGGACTTTCTGAAAGTATCGGTCCTGGTTGCGTTCACTTGGGAATTGGAAATGATGATAAAATTGGTGCAATTGGGATTCCGGGGTTTGGTTGGAAAGTACGCATTGTAAATGATGAAAGGAAAGAAGTATCTCAAGGGGAAGTTGGAGAACTTGCTGTACAGGGACCTGGAGTTATGGTTGAATATTATAAAAATCCAGAAGCTACAAAAGAAGTACTGGATGATAATGGTTGGCTTTATACTGGTGATATGGCAACTATGGATAAAGACGGTTTTATTTATCTTGTAGATAGAAAGAAAGATGTTATCATTACTGGTGGTGAAAATATTTATCCTGTGCAGATTGAAGATTTTCTTCATAAAATGCCTGCTGTTAAGGATGTTGCGGTGATTGGACTTGCAGATCAACGTTTGGGGGAAATTACAGCTGCTATAATTGAGTTAAAGGATGGTGTTGAATGCACTGAAGAGCAAATCAACGAATTTTGTCTTGAACTTCCAAAATATAAGCGACCAAAAAAGATTATTTTTGCAAAGGTTCCGCGAAATCCAACTGGCAAAATTGAAAAGCCAAAACTTAGAGAGATGTACAGGACTGTAGATCCATTTGCAAGCATGCGGTAGTTTTTTTTGAACTTTTGCAACTATTGACATAAAATGACAAAACTCACGGCTCGTGCAAACAAAACGTTCATTGGAGTGCCAGCCTCCAGCACGAGACAGGGACAATCCTCGTTTTTAAACAATACATTTTTTTTGAGTTTTGGCAAAAGTGGAAATCGTTTATTCTAATATTGTTTCTAATATGCCAAAACTCGCGGCTCGTGCAAACTAAACACACGTTGGTGTGCCAATTTCCAGCACGAGCCAGGGACAGACCTTGTTTTACAATAAATTCTCATATTCTGAGCGTTATAAAATTATGTTTATGTATTCCTTAAATGAGTTTTTTTTGATAAAATTGGTTTCATGGAAACTCGTAATATTTTTGAAAACTTGTCTTGTATCGATCACAGATACTCTTTGTCGGAAGCCGATGTTTTTGCCGGCCTTTCTAAATATATTTCAGAAGAAGCTTCTATCCGTTCTTGTGCAAAATGTGAGGCTGCCCTTGTAAAAGCTCATTTGAAGCTTCGTGGAAAACTGACTGATCAGATTTCTGCTGAACTTGATTCTGTTGCAGAAAACATTGATCCTCAGGAAGTATACACTGAAGAAGAAAAAACAAAGCACAATATCCGAGCTCTTGTAAACGTAATGAAAACCAAAGTTAATTCTGAAATTGGTCCTTTCATTCATTTGGGTGCTACTTCTGTTGATATTCTTGACACTGCACTTTCTTGCCGCATGCGCGATGTTACTCAAAATGTTGTTCTTCCAGAACTTAAAAAACTTGAAAACTATCTTTGCGATATAGCAGAACGCGAATGCAACACTCCGCAAGTTGGTCGCACTCACGGTCAACATGCTGTTCCTATTACTTTTGGCTGGTCAATTGCTGAATTTGTAAGCCGTCTTGGAAAATCAATTCTTCGAATTGAAGAACTTTCTAATCAGCTTGTAGGAAAACTTGCCGGTCCTGTTGGTTCTTACAATGGTCCAAGTATGATTGTAAAAGACCCTGAAGAATTGGAACGAATGTATACATCTTATTTGGGTTTGCAGCCAAGCGAATATTCTAATCAGCTTGTAGAACCTGAATATGTTCTTCGCCTTTTGCTTGAGATGAATGTTGCTTTTGGAATTATTGCCAATCTTGCTGATGATTTGCGCAATCTCCAACGTTCTGAAATTGGTGAAGTTTTTGAATATTTTGCTTCTACACAAGTTGGTTCTTCAACTATGCCTCAAAAACGCAATCCTTGGAATTCTGAACACGTAAAATCTTTGTGGAAAGCTATGTGTCCGCGTGTAATTACTTTTTATATGGATCAGATTTCTGAACATCAACGCGATTTGACAAACTCTGCAAGTCAGCGTTTTATTGCTGATTATGTTTCAGGTTTTACAATGGCTGTTGCCCGCATGAACAGCGTAGTAAAAGGTTTGCAGGCTGATAAAGAAGGCATGGCAAAAAATCTTCAGGGAGCTGGTGGAAAAGTAAAAGGTGGTGTTCTTGCTGAACCTGCTTACATTTTGCTTGGCGAAGCTGGATACAATGATGGTCATGAGATTATCCGCAATATAACTTTGGAAGCTGAAAAATCTGGCAAAACTTTCTTTGAAGTTCTCAAAACTCACGAAAAAGAATTTGCAGACATTACTGCTCAACTTGAAAAACTTGGAATTGAAAATCCTGCAAATTTCTTTGAAAATCCTGCAAATTATTGTGGGCTTGCTGCAGTTAAATCTAAAAGACTTGCACAAAAATATCGTGATTTGATGAAGAAATAAGGTTGCGATTGGTGACTGCACAGCGCACCGAGCATGGAGCCACCGACGCAGGCGGGTCCGAAGGACTGAGCGGCTAGCGAATGGCGTAACGCGACTTGGAAGAAGAATTTTGCTGAAATCATTATAAAATAGAAAATTTCTTCGATTTTATGTTTTTTTTAAGGAAGAAAAATGAATAAAATTGGTTTTATTGGCATGGGAAATATGGCTCAAGCCATTGCGTCGGGTTTTTTGAAGTCTGGCAAGATTAATGGGAAAAATCTTTTTGCTTATGCGCCAAATCAGGAAAAATTGCAAAAAAATGCTGAACTGATTGGTTTTTGTGCGGAAAAAAATCTTGTGGATATGGTCAAAAAATGTGACACGTTGATTATCGGGTGCAAACCGTATCAGATTGAAGGTGTGCTTGCCCAAATTGGCGACTTTATGGCTGGTAAAATGCTTGTTTCTGTTGCTGCCGGTTGGGTTCATTCTTCTTTTTTTGAAATTCTTGGCGAAAAGGTTCGCATTCAATGTATCATGCCAAATACTCCTGCTATGGTTGGCGAAGGAGTGATGCTTTTTGAGCAAAAAAATTCGCTTCTTCCGGAAGAGCTCTCTGAATTGAAGGATTTGTTTGCTTCGCTTGGGCTTGTGGAAATGCTTCCAACTGAATTGATGGGAATTGGCGGCGCTGTGAGTGGTTGCGGTCCTGCATTTATGGATTTGATTATGGAAGCTTATGCTGATGCTGCTGTGAAATATGGCATTTCGCGTGAGGTTGCCTACCGCATTGTTTCGCAGACTATGCTTGGAAGTGCAAAACTTCAGCAGGTTACAAAAAAGCATCCTGGTGTATTAAAAGATGAAGTTTGTTCGCCTCGTGGCACGACTATCCGCGGTGTTGATTCTCTTGAAAAAAACGGTGTTCGTGGAGCTCTTATTTCAAGTATTGACGTGATTATGGATATGAAAAAGTAATTAAACCTGAAAAAGAATAACTAAGTCTGGTTGAAGATTAAAAAAAAGCTTTTTCGTAAAAAGAATAATTTGCATTGAGTCCGCACAGACGTACATCTGGCGGACTTTTTTTATTTGATTTCGTCGATTGCAAACGGAGTTGCCTGGTAAACGTAATAATTCAACCAGTTTGAATAAAACAGATGAGCTGTCGCTCTCCAGTAACTCGTTGGCATTCTGTTTACATTGTTTGTCGGAAAATAATTTTTTGGGAGCGGAACTTTCATTCCTTTTCCGATGTCACGATAATATTCTTCTGCCAAAGTTAGAGTATCATATTCCAGATGTCCTGTCATAAAAATTTCGCGATTGTCCTTTGATTTTATGATTGTAACGCCAGCTTCTGCACTTTCGGCAAGTATTGTCAAATCAAAACAGTTGAGTATATCTTCTTTTTTAAGTGTTGTATGACGGCTTTGCGGAATTGGAAATGTATCGTCAAAACCGCGCAAAAGAGGTTCACCTTCCACCGCACGTTCATTCATAAAAATGCCGGAAAGTTTTTTATCAAGAGGATATTTTGGAATGCCATAATGATGATAAAGCCCCGCAAAACTTCCCCAGCAGACATAAAGTGTGGAAAAAACATTTTTTCTAGCGTAATCCATAATCTGACAAAGTTCTTCCCAATAGTCTACATCTTCAAAAGGAAGTTGCTCCACCGGTGCGCCTGTAATTATCATTCCGTCAAATTTATGTTTGAAAACTTCGCTTGAAGGAATGTAAAATTTATCAAGATATGAATCATCTGTGTTTTTACTCTGGTGATTTTCCATGCGCACAAGAGAAATTTCAATTTGTAGCGGTGTATTTCCCAAAAGCCGCAAAAGTTGAGTTTCTGTCACCTCTTTAGTGGGCATTAAATTTACAATTGCAATTTTTAGTGGACGAATATCCTGAGTGCTTGCCCGTTTTTCTGTCATCACAAAGATATTTTCTTTTTCAAGAATTGAACAGGCTGGCAGTTCTGATTGAATTTTTATTGGCATGGCTGCATTGTAGCAGAAAAAAAGAAAATTTGCTATAATATTTTTTCATGGATATTGTTAATGACAGAAAATCGGCAATAAAAAAAATTAAAACTCTTCTATTCGGAGCGAAAGGAACTCCAAAATCAAATTTTGAAGCTTTTCGTGCAAGAATTGATGATGAATTTAGAACTGTGTTTTTGCCAAACGGAGTGGAGTGTTCTGAGAATAATTATGGCGGAGTTACTTGTGATGTTCTTGCGCCCGAAATTTATTCTTCAAACAGAGTGATGATTTACATTCACGGCGGTTCTTTTGTGGGTGGTTCCCGCGAATCTTACAGAAGTTTTTGTTCGTCACTTGCAACAAAATGTTTTTGTCGTGTTGTAGTTCCTGAATATCGACTTGCACCGGAATTTCCTTATCCTGCTGCAAACGAAGACTTACAAAATGTTTTTAAAAATCTTTTTACTGAAGAACAAGTTGCATGCGCGCTGAATACTGAAAAAGGAACAAAACCAAAACTTCCTGAAATTTTGATTGCGGCAGACGGAAGTGCAGCCAGTATTGCCTGTTCGTTGATTTTTAATCTTCGTGACCGCTACCGAAACTGCATAAAAAAAATCATTTTATTTTCACCATGGCTTGATTTTTCTGATGATTCCATAATTTTGAGTTCCAAAAAAAAATCTGATGAATTGATTACGCCTGAAATTATCAAAAAATGTCGTGACATTTACACGTATGAATCAAATGCTGCAAATCCTTTTGTTTCGCCTCTTCTTGCCAGTGAAGAAGATTTAAAGAATTTTCCATCAGTTTACATTCAAATGGGTGCAAAAGAAGTTTTACTTGAGGATGCGAAAACTTTTAAAGAAAAACTTGTTCGAGCAGGAAGAGAATGTGAACTTGATGTCTGGCCAGATATGATGTTTATGTTTCAACTGGCAGATGAATTTTTGCACGATTCTCATCTTGCTGTAGATAAAATTGGCAAAATGGTGACTGGCGTAAATAGCGGAGATGAAACTTTGCAGATAGAAAATAAGCCAAAACTAGAAAAAAGTTTGTATTCGGAGGCATAAAAATGGAACTTTTATCTCCTGCTGGAAATGTTGAAAAACTCAAATATGCTTATGCTTATGGTGCTGACGCTGCTTACATTGGACTTAAAAAATTTTCTTTGCGTGTCAAAGCTGATAATTTTTACGATGATGAATATAAAAAAGTAATCGAACTGAAAAAAAAATATCCCGAAAAACGCCTTCATTGTGCGCTGAACATTTCTTTTCACGATGAAGAAATTGATTCACTGAAAGAAAATCTTGATTATTTTAAGCTATACCCAATTGATGCTTTTATTGTTCAGGATATTGGAATTGTCCCTCTTTTGCAGAAAGAATTTCCTCAAGCTCAGCTGCATCTTTCTACTCAGGCAAGCTGTGTAAATTCCGAAGCTGTTAAAATGTATCAAAAAATGGGCTTTAGTCGTGTTGTTTTAGGACGCGAAATTTCGATTGACCAGATAAAAAGGATAAAAGATTCTGTTCCTGAAATGGAAATTGAAACTTTTGTTCACGGTGCAATGTGCATTGCTTATGCAGGTCGATGTTTGATGAGTGCATATCTTACAGGACGCAGCGCTCAAAGCGGTTTTTGCAGTCACACTTGCCGCTGGAATTTTAATCTTTCTACTGATAAATCTTCTGTACCCGACAAAAAAATTCTTACGTTAAAAGAAGCAAAAAAAATTGCGCAAAGCGGTACTCTCCAAATCCAGGAAAAACAGCGTTCTGGTGAATATTTTCCGATTTTTGAAGGTGAAGATTTTACGGCTATTTTATCTTCCAAAGATTTAAGAATGATTGACCATCTTGATGATTTAAAAAATGCTGGTGTAGATTCTTTGAAAATCGAAGGACGCATGAAAAGCATTTATTACGTTGCAATGGTTACTCGTGCATATCGCAAAGCTTTGGATGCACTGGAAGGAACAATTTCTTTTCAGCAGGCTAAACCTTTCATCGATGAACTTGAAAATGTCAGTCACCGCGAAAGTACGACTGGTTTCTATTATAATAAAGCAGATGCGGATAAAACAACGATTGGTGCGAGCGACAGCAAATATCAACTTGCCGCACAGATTGGTGATGAAGTGACGGGACAGACCTTTGAAGATTTGTATAACGAAAGTCAAAAGCGCTATTCAGACTTTTGCGAAAACCTTGAAAAAATGCATCCTGCAGCACGAGAAGCACGCCTTAAAGATTTGGAAATTCATACTGACCGTAAAATCGTTCCTTTTGAAAAAAAAGATGGCTGGAAGATGTATTATTGTACTGCAATGAACATGATAAAAGCTTGTGAAGAAATAGAACTTGTTTCTCCAGATTTTTGCAGCCTCAAAGTTTCTCCTTCCGATTTTGAAATCATAAGTTTGGAAACTGGTCTGAAACTCAACTGGATTTGTGACGGTCATCCTGCAGTGATTTATCTGAATCAAGAATTACCAGAGGGAACACTCCTGAGAACTTTGGATCCAGATTACGTCGAAGGAAAAATTCGCGACACTGGAAGATAAAATATCAGTTTTCTTCTATAATATAATATTAATTATATTAAATATGGTGACAAAAGTGCTAGAAGGCGGCCAGTTGTTCTGGCTGTAATATGCACGCCGTCTTCGAGCCACTGTTCTTCCTGAATGCAGCCTGCTTTGCGAAGTTCATTTATCAAGACTGTTTGACTTATTGGAACTACATAATCTGCCATTTCACCATAAACCATTTCATAAATTCTGTCTTTAAGTTCTAAAAATCCTTTTTCTTCTTTTGCACTCACACAGATGGCATTTGGATGTTTTAATCTTGCAGTCTGCAAAAGTTCTGGATTTTCATCTGTCTTGTCAATTTTGTTCAATAAAACAATTCGAGGATTTTTGTCTGCACCAATGTCAGCTAAAACATTGCAAACTGTTTCATACTGAAATTCAATATCAGTATCTGAACTGTCAAGAACCAAAAGCAGCAAATCTGCATCAACAGCTTCTTCAAGTGTAGATTTAAATGCATCAATCAGATGATGAGGAAGATTGCTGATAAATCCAACTGTGTCTGTTAGCAAAACCCCAGCACTATCATTTAAAGGCATTTTTCTGGTTAGAGGATCAAGCGTGGCAAAAAGTTTATTCTCTACAAATGCTTCTGAACCAGTCAAGGCATTTAGCAACGAAGATTTTCCCGCGTTTGTGTATCCTACAAGTGCTACAGATGGAATTTTTCCGCGTTGTTTTCGTTGAGTTTTTCTATTTAACTCCACTTCGGAAAGTTCGTGCTTTAACGAAGTAATTTTTTCCCTGATTTGACGCTGGTCAAGTTCCAGTTGTGTTTCACCTGAACCTTTTGCACCAAATGCACCACCACGTTGTCTTGCGAAATCTTTGTTCATGTGTGCAAGTCTTGGTAATGAATACTGAAGACGGGCAAGTTCAACTTGTAACACAGCTTCTTTTGTTTGGGCCCGTTGTGCAAAAATGCGGATTATAACTTCCTGCCTGTCAAAACAAGAAAGTCCTGACAATTCTTCCCAGTTTCTTTGTTTTCGCGGCTCAAGATTAAAATCAAAAATAATGCAGTCTGCTTCAATTTGTTTTGCCAAGTCTGAAATTTCTTTAGCTTTTCCAGTACCCATTCCATAAGCGGGATGTGGTTCCAGTCTGTTTAAAGTAAAACGTTGGATTACATCCATTCCAAGAGTTAAAACAAGACCTTTGAGTTCCTGCAGATTATTCATCGGTTCGCCAACTAGTAAAGCGCGAGGCTTTTTGAGGGCTTCTTTTTCAATTTCTATCATCAGATAAAATATAACCCACAAAACTTTTTTAGGCAAATGAAATTATTTGAAAAAAGAATTTTTTTTTAAAGTTCAATTTATGTTTACGATTTTTAACCGTGGCAAGGATAGTAGGGACGCCGAAGGCGGCCACTGGACTGAGCGAAGCGAGGGAAGCGGCTGGAGCTATAGCGAAATCCCGAATAGCCTGTTTTTTGATTGCTGAGCGAAGTCGAAGCAAGCAAAAAGCCACCCAAAAAAAAAGAATAAAAAATAAAAACGGAGCTAATAATCTGCAGAAATTTTATTGGATGTTGATTGTAACAAGATTTTTATTGTGATGATTTAGTTTGAATAAATTTGTTTAATATTTTTAAAAACTACCATTCTAGTATTATAGAAATTTTCTTTTTTTACTTGATAAAAATTCATATTAGTATTATAGTGTAATCATACCGGTGCGGAAAGTTTTTCCATTTCTTTTCAGAATCATAAAGGAGTCTGTTGGGAAAATCGGTAAATTTATCTCCAAGGGAATCATGAAGGAGTCCCAAGGAAAAAGAGGTTTTATTATGGCTTTGAGACCAGAATGGGAAGGATTTAATCCTGAAGGCTTGTGGACAAGTGAAGTTAATGTTCGTGACTTTATCCAGGCAAACTACACACAGTTTGACGGTGATGAATCGTTTTTGGCAGGACCAACTGCAGCAACAAAAAAGTTATTCGATGAACTTCAGAAATTACAGAAAGCTGAATACACTAAAAAAAGTGTAGGTCTTGATGGTAAAGAACGCTCAGGTGTTCTTGAATTGGACACTGAAGTTGTTACAGGTCTTACATCACATCCTGCTGGATATATTTGTCCTGAAGGAAAAGAACTTGAACAGGTTGTAGGACTTCAAACTGATAAACCATTAAAAAGAGCATTTATGCCTTACGGTGGTATCAAAATGGCTGAACAGTCATGCGAAATGTATGGCTATAAACCAAACGCTGAACTTCATAAGATTTTTACAGAATATCATAAAACACACTCTGATGCTGTATTTGATGTTTACACTCCAGAGATTCGTAAAGCAAGAAAAGCACACATTTTGACAGGTTTACCTGATACTTATGGACGTGGACGTATTGTTGGTGACTATCGTCGTGTTGCTTTGTATGGTATTGATTATCTTATCGAACAGAAAGAGCAGGATAAGTTGAATTGTGGTGACGGAACAATGACAGAAAATGTTATCCGTCTTCGTGAAGAAATTTCAGAACAGATTAAAGCTTTGAAGGGTATGAAAGCTATGGCTGCCCTTTATGGTTATGATATTTCTAAACCTGCTACAAATGCAAAAGAAGCTTTCCAGTGGCTTTACTTTGGTTATCTTGCTGCTATCAAAACTCAGAATGGTGCTGCAATGTCTGTTGGACGTATTTCTACATTCCTTGACATCTACATCGAAAGAGATTTGAAAAAAGGTATCATTACAGAAGAAAAAGCTCAGGAACTTGTTGACCATATTGTAATGAAATTCCGTATGGTTCGTTTTGCTCGTATTGAATCTTACAACCAGTTGTTCTCTGGTGATCCAATTTGGGCTACTTTGGAAGTTGCAGGTCTTGGACAGGATGGACGTTCAGAAGTAACAAAGAACGATTTCCGTTTCTTGCATACTTTGGAAAATATGGGTCCTTCTCCAGAACCAAACATCACTGTTTTGTATTCTAAGAGACTTCCAGAAAACTTCCGCCGCTATGCTGCAAAGATTTCTATTGATACATCTTCTATCCAGTATGAAAATGATGATGTAATGCGTCCAATTTGGGGTGATGATTACTCAATTTGTTGTTGTGTATCTGCAACACAGACTGGTAAAGAAATGCAGTTCTTCGGAGCTCGTGCTAACCTTGCAAAAGCTTTGCTTTACGCTATCAATGGTGGTAAAGATGAAGGTGCCGGACTTACTCCTTATGCACAGGTTGGACCAGAATTGCAGCCAATTACTTCTGAATATCTTGATTATGATGAAGTTATGAGAAAGTATGATGTTATGCTTGAATGGCTTGCTGATTTGTATGTAAATACTTTGAATGCTATCCACTATATGCATGATAAATATTACTATGAAGCTGCAGAACTTGCTCTTATCGATACTGATGTTCGCCGAACATTCGCTACTGGTATTGCTGGTTTCTCTCACGTAGTTGATTCTCTTTCTGCTATCAAATATGCAAAAGTAAAAGTTGTTCGTGATGATCATGGTTTGGCAAGTGACTTTATTATTGAAGGTGATTTCCCTCGCTACGGTCAGGATGATGATAGAGCTGATGACATTGCTATTTGGTTGCTTAAAGACTTTATTGCAAAGATTAAGAAACATCCAACATATCGCAATGCTGAACCAACAACATCTATCCTTACAATTACTTCTAACGTAGTTTACGGAAAAGCAACTGGTGCATTGCCAGATGGAAGAAAAGCTCATGAACCATTCTCTCCAGGAGCTAACCCTTCTTATGGTGCAGAAACAAAAGGTTTGGTAAAATCTTTGAACTCTGTTGCAAAAGTTCCATACAAATATGCTTTGGATGGTATTTCTAATACACAGACAATCAATCCTTCTGCTCTCGGACATGACAAAGATGAACAGATTTCTAATCTTGTGAACGTTATGGACGGATATTTTGCAAAAGGTGCTCATCACTTGAACGTAAACGTATTTGGTGTTGAAAAACTTAAGGACTGTCAGGCTCATCCTGAAAAACCTGAATATGCAAACTTTACAGTTCGTGTATCTGGTTATGCAGTTCGCTTCATCAACCTTACAAAAGAACAGCAGGACGACGTTATTGCTCGTACTTGTCACGCTTCTTTGTAATAGATTGAAGATATGCAGGCTGTTTTGATGATTTTGTAAATCTTTGAAACAGTTTTGTTTGAATGAAAGCCACTTCTTTCGGGAGGTGGCTTTTTTTATTTAACGGATTTGTGAACGATGGAAAAAGGGGGACAAACCTTGACTATGTGTGAAAACGAGGTCTGTCCCCATTTTTATCGAGCAGTGGCTTTTTATTAAAAAAATTTGCGGAAATCTCAGAGGGAGGTTATAATATATTTTGATGAAAAAGCATTTTGTTGTTATCATTTTCTCGTTTATTGTTTTTGTTTTATTTTTGATTCATGAGTATTTTCTTTTTGCTCATCATGAAATGAGGGTTCTTGAAGCTGTTTTAAAAGGATTATTAAGTTTGTTTCCTTTTATTTTATGTTTCTTGGGATGGAAGGAAAAAAGAAATCGCATGGAATTTTTGTTTTTGATTGGTTTTTTGTTATGTCTGATTGGCGATGCGCTGATTAATATTTTTATGGAATTTGCTGCAATTTGTTATTTTATGGCACATTGCGTTTTTGTGCGTTGCTATTTTTATTTCAAGAAACCGCGTGTCTGGCAGATTATAGTTTGGCTTGCTGTTTTTGCATGCATCTGTGTATTCATTCAATTTGTAAAGGTGAGTTTTTTACTGAAGATTTTTGGTGCGCTTTATACTTTTGCTATGACTGCGATGGTGATGTTTTCATTCAAAATCCCAAAACAATTGATGATAGGCAGTTTGATTTTTTTCGTTTCAGATATATTGATGCTAAGAAATTTTATTTATTCAGAAACAGTAGTAAGTCACTTTTTTTCACTGGGGTCATACTATGTGGCAGTGATGTTAATTGCTGCAAATGTTTACTTTGGGATTGGTGAGAATGTTTGTAAAGCTGATTGAAACTGCCACGAATTTTTTTTGTTTAGAATTCTTCTTGTGGTTTTCTGCAGTTATTCAAAAGTTTTATCACTTCTTCTGATTTGATTGCATAAAGCTTTGTTGTGTCATCTAAGAATTCTAATTTTAAAATCCAAACATCGCCGCAATCGTTTAATTCTATGAATCGCAGTTTTCCTTTGTTTTTATCTGGATAATATGGACTTTCATTTATCTCTTTTATTTTTTTTGTGATTATGGCAAAACCGTATAATTGCTGAAGTCTTTTTGTTTCAAAGTTTAATTTTTTTTGAACTTCTGTATGGATATTGAATGTCAATGGAATTTCTGATATTCCTCCGCTTGATGTTACTGCATCTGCAGGTATGAGTCGTACTAATTTTGAATCAAAATAATCTGACAGGTTTACTAATTCTAAATCATTTATTTTTTCTGATGTCATTTTTTTACCTCATTATACTTTATTGGAAAACTATGTTTTTAGAAAATCATCCACCGCGAGTTTTGGTTTAACTGCGGTGGAATCATTATTTTTCTTTTTTTAGTGATGGATTTTATTTTTCCTGTTTTACACGCATTCCTGTGTAATTTGGATAGTTGAGAACATCGTAGTAGTAGTTTTCAAGTTCTGGTGGAATCAAGTTTGTGTTATTGTTTGTAAACAATGGACAAATTACTGTGTCTTCACTAACTGCAATTTTTTCTGCCTTGAGTAACAAATCCTGTCGTTTTTTTGCATCAAGCTCCAGATTTGACTCTGCAAGCAGTTTATTATATTCTTCGTTGTCATAGTTGATGTCATTGAGTGCATTTCCTTTTACGTACATCATAAGCCATGATGTAGGATCATTGTAGTCGGCATACCATTGCATTCTGATGAGTTGATCTTTTTTCTCACGGCGTTGTGCAACATAAACTTCATTTTCGAGTGCCTGAAGTTCAACTGTAACACCAAGCTGTTTCCATTGCTGCTGTAAAACTTGGGCTACATCTCCTTCGTAAGTCATTGATGGATATGTGTATGTAATTTTTGGAAGTCCTTCGCCGTTTGGATAGCCTGCTTCGGCAAGAAGTTTTTTTGCTTCTTCCAGGTTTTCATCAAGAAGATCTCCCTGTAATTCTCCCCAAGGAGTTCCATCTACTTTTGATTTATAGAATCGTCCAACGAATGTTGTGGAAGGTACGCATGAAATTCCTACTACTGTTGCAATGTCTTTTCTGTTCAAGGCAAGCGCAAATGCTTTTCTAACTTTTGGGTTATCAAATGGTGCAATATTTGGATTCATCATAATGTAGTTTGTTTGAGGTACATCTGAGAATTGTAAATCTGGAGACCCCTGATATCTTTCTGCAATTGATGAAGGTGCAGCTGACAGTAAGGTGATTTCTCCTGTCTGATAAGCGGCCGCTTTTGCCTGATCATCATCCATGAATCTTAATTTTATGGAAAGAAGATTTACAGAGTCGGCATTATAGTAGTATGGATTTTTCTTATAAAGTATGTATTCGCCTGGTTTTCTTTCTGCCATGTACCAAGGACCATTTGAAAGATTCTTTGCTGGTTCCATATCCCAGTTTTTGTCTTCGTCTTTTGCGAATTTTACATTTGATGGCATAAATGTTGGAATATTTGGGAACATATCGAGAAAGTATGCACATGGTTCTTTGAGTGTAATTTTGATTATTTTTGGATCTGTGGCATCGATAGCTACATCCTCAAAAGAACCTTCGCCTTTGAAAGCTTCAAGTGCTCCTTTTATTGGGAAAAGAAAATCTACATACCAGGCTCCGTTTGAAGGTTTTAATGCGCGAATCATTGTGTTTTTATAATCTGCTGAAGTTACACTTGAACCGTCTGACCATTTTGCATCACTTCTGAGGTAAAATGTGTATGTAAGAAGGTCATCGCTTATTTCCCATTTTTCTGCTGTTGCTGGAGTAAATTTTCCATCTTCTGTGTAGGCTACAAGCGGACTTAAAGTATAACTTTGATGAGAAAAGTAAACATAAGCTGCTGCGCCTGCTGGATCGTATTCCCCAGTTTCTGATTGAACTACTACGGAAATTTCTTCGATTTCTCCTTTGTCATTTGGTTTTACACGGCTTATTGATTTTTTGCCACATGAAGAAAGATTTACAATCAAGGCTAGCGAAAATGCTGAAGCAAGGATTGTTTTTAAGATTAGTGTTCTGATTTTCATAATGAAACCTCCATTTGATTTTATAAAAACATGATTTCTGTGGTTTTAATCGGGGTACGACCTTGGATAACCGGGGACAGACCTCGTTTTTCACAATCGGGGTACGACCTCAATTTTCAACCTCAAAAAAATCATGATTTATTTTCTGAATCTTTTTTTATTCCCATTGTTTTTGAAATATTTTGAGGTGAATAAAGGTGACACGCCACTTTTCGCATTCCTAAGTCATAAAAGTCTGGCTTTTCAGTTTTGCACTGTTCTGTGCAGTATTTACAGCGTGCTGAAAATGGACAACCTTTTGGCGGCTCAAGAGGACTTGGCACTTCACCTTCCAAAATTATGCGTTGTTTTATTTTTGCTTGATTTGGATCTGGAACTGGCGATGCGGAAATGAGTGCCTTTGTATAAGGATGAAGAGGATTTTTATAAACATCATCCGAACTACCGAATTCTACCATATTTCCAAGATACATTACTCCGATTTTATGACTTATGTGATGTACCATTTCCAAATCATGTGCGATAAACAGATAGGAAAATCCGCGCTCATGTTGAAGTTTTTCCAAAAGATTTATTACTTGAGCCTGGATGGAAACATCGAGTGCAGAAATTGGTTCATCACATACTATGAATTCCGGGTTTAAAGCAAGTGCACGGGCAATTCCAATGCGTTGTCGTTGTCCGCCTGAAAATTCATATGGATAGCGACGGATGTGGTCTGGTTTTAATCCGACTGTTTGAATCAATTCTTGAACAATTGCTTTTCTGTCTTCTGATGTTCCCATGTTGTGAATGACCATAGGTTCTTCAATAATTTCTCCGACTGTCATTCGTGGATTAAGAGATGCATATGGATCCTGAAAAATCATCTGCATACGACGCCGATACGGCATCATTTTTTTTGTTGAATAATCTGTAATGTCTTTTCCATCAAAAATAATTTTGCCGGATGTTGGTTCATGGATTTTTAGAATAGTTCTTCCCATGGAAGATTTTCCACAACCTGATTCTCCAACAATTCCCAATGTTTCTCCACGTTCTAGAACAAAAGAAACATTTTCTACAGCATGAACTTTTTTCCCATGTGCGGCATCGAAATATTTTGTTAAACCTTGTACTTCTAATATTGGCTTTGTGATGTTCATGATTGTGTACCTCCAGTTTGCTGTTGAATGATTTTTTCATAGTCATCTTTGCAGTGTAACCAGCATTTGCATTTATGTGTTTCTGAAAATTCTGTAACAGCAGGATGATATTTCGTGCATATTTCCATTGCCAAAGAACATCTTGGTGCAAAAGGACATTCATTTCCAAGTTTAATTAAATCAGGAGGAGTTCCTGGAATAGGCTTGAGAGGTTCTTTGTTATCAACATTTGAGTTTGCAATGGAATTCAAAAGTCCTTGTGTGTATGGATGTTTTGCTTCATAGAAAATTTCATCTACACGACCTTCTTCCATGATGTTTCCGCCGTACATTATGCTGATTCTGTCGCAAAGTGAAGCTACAACTCCAAGATCGTGTGTAATTAAAATGACTGCAGTTTCCATTTTTTGAGTGAGTTCTTTGAGCAAATCAAGAATTTGTGCCTGAACTGTTACATCGAGTGCTGTAGTCGGTTCATCAGCAATCAAAAGTTTTGGATTACAAGCCAAAGCTATTGCTATGATGATTCTCTGTCGCATTCCTCCTGAAAATTCAAAAGGGAACTGTTTGAGTCTGCTTTCCGGAGCTGGAATACCAACCATTTTCATAAGTTCGACAGCACGTGCCACTGCCTGTTTTTTGGAACATTTTGTGTGAGCAATAATTCCTTCTGTCATCTGTTTTTCTATGGAAACGATAGGATTTAAATAACTCATAGGGTCTTGAAAAATCATGGAAATTTCATTTCCTCTAATGTTTTGAAGCATCTTTTCATACTCTTTTTTTTCTTTTCTAGTGTTGTAATGAGTTGGACTTAAATCCTTGCCATCAAAAAAAATAGTACCATCAGTTACTTTTCCGTTTCCTGCCAGAAGTCCCATAAGTGAAAGCATTCCCTGTGATTTTCCTGAACCTGATTCTCCTACAATTCCAAGTACTTCGCCTTTTTCTATGTGATAGTCAACCGAACGGACTGCTTTGACGATGCCTTGATCAGTTTTAAATTCTGTTGTTAATCCTTTTATTTCTAATAGCGACATTTTTTCCTTCCTGCAAAAAATCTATTTTTTTAGATTAAATCAATAAAAATCATAATTAAAATCATAATGATGACTAACGCTTTCTTTTTGGATCAAGTGCTCTTTCAAGTCCTTCGCCGACAAAGTTGAAAGAAATGATTGTGATACAAATTGCAACAAGCGGATAAATTGTCTGCATTGGATAAACTTGAATTAATTCGCGTGCTGCTTCACAAAGTGTACCCCAGCTTGCTTTTGGAGCTGAAATACCAACTCCAAGGAAACTCAACCATGCTTCTGTAAAAATCGCCTGTGGAACTTGCAGAGTAACATTTACTATGATTGGTCCCATGGAGTTTACAAGAAGATGCTTTAAGAGAATTCTTTTTGGGCTTGCACCAAGAACATAAGCTGCCATTGTAAACTCCTGTTCTTTTAAACTTTTTACTTCCTGTCTTACAATTCTTGCCATACCAATCCAGCAGGTAATGGAAATTCCAATCATAATGGAAGTAACACCTGCACCAAGCCAAAGCATTATCAAAACTATGTAAAGCATGGAAGGAACCGAATAGATAATGTCGACAATTCGCATCATTATCATATCTGTTTTTCCACCAATATAACCTGCAATACCACCATAAATTGTTCCAAGAATTAAGTTTACAATTGCTGCCATAAAACCGACTCCAAGACTGATTCTTGCTCCATAAAGAATGCGCACAAATATATCGCGTCCCATTTTATCTGTACCAAAAAGATGAGCGGCACTTGGAGAAGCATTTCGTAATGCCATATTTTGCTGATCATAAGAATATGGAGAAAAAATTGGTCCAAAAATTGCCATGAGTAAAACTGTAAGCAATATTATTAGTCCAAAAACTGCTCTTTTATTTTTTTTGAATTCTTTTTTCACAGATTGAAAAAATGTCTGGTTTTCAATTGCAATGAATTCATCATTTTTTTCTTCTTTTGATAATTTTCTGAATAATTTTTCTTTATCCAGAGTTATTTTTTCCTGCTCAAGATTGATATTTACGTTCATTGTTTTACTGTTTGTTGTTTGTCTTTCCATATCTTACACTCCCAAAAATTGTGTTTGAAACTTTATTGAATGCATAGCGCATTGAATTTTATTTTTTACAGTGATTTTCGTGTTCGTGGATCAACAATTGCACAAATCACATCAGCAAGAAGATTACATAAGATGATGATTGCTCCCATAAAGATTGTGATTCCCATGACAACTGTGTAATCATGATTCATAATCGAATTTGTGAATTCGCGTCCTAAGCCTGGAATTGAAAAAATTTTTTCGATTGTAACAGAACCTGTAAGCAACATTGCAACCATCGGTCCCATGTATGTAATTACTGGAAGCATTGCATTTTTTAAAATATGGCGAAAAAGAATTGTTGTCTTACTGATTCCTTTTGCTTTTGCCATTGTGATGTAATCCTGTCTGATTACTTCTTCGTATGAACTTTGTGTTAGTCTTGCAACTGCCGATATTGGATAAAGTCCTTGTGCAATTGCTGGTAAAATATAATGCTTTGGGGTAGAAAGTCCTATGATTGGAAGTGCGTTTACAATTACTCCAAAGAAAATCATGAGCAAAAGTGCAACCAGAAAGTTTGGTATGCTTACACCGAGGGTCAGACCTGTGAGCCATGCGCCTTTGGAAAAAGATGATTTGGAACGCGCCATCATTATTCCAGCAAAAACTCCAACAATTATAACGAGAATCATTGTGACTATGCCAAGTTTGATTGTAGGTAGCATTGATTGTTTGATGATGTCGGTAACACTTGTACCCATTTTCTTATAGGAAGTTCCTAAATTCCCTTTGAGCATGTTTTTACAGTAAATGAAAAACTGCGTAAAAAATGGTTTGTCCAAACCATATTCAGCTTCCATTTTTGCGAGTAATTCACCTGAAATATTTTTGGATTGAAGCGGACTTCCTGGCATAAGTTTTGTAAGACTAAAAGTTATTGCAACGAGAACAAAAATAGTCAGGATTCCAAGAAGCAATCGTTTTGTGATGTATTTTAGCATCTGTTTCCTCCAGCTGATAAAAAAGTTTACAAGATTGTGTTTTTTTCACGATTAAGAACAAATAAAAAAAGACGGCAATGAGGTTTTTGAAAATTGGCCTCATTGCCGTCTTTTATATTTATTTGATTATATTAAAGTTCTTAAACTAGTTTTAAGATGTGTATTTTATACAAAGTTTTGTATGGGTTAGTCAATGAGTTTTTTTCATATTTGTAAAGTTTACAAACAAAATGAAGAATAACTGATAGAATTTACAATTTTTTTGAAGATTGATTGACAATTGGATAAAGATTTATTCAAATTGCAGTCAAACATATTGGCGGGAAGGGGTAAGGTCTGTCCCTGGCTCGTGCTAAGAGTTGCCACACCAATGGAAGCTTTGTTTGCACGAGCCGCAAGTTTTGGCAATTTATTTTACTTTTTTTAAGTGGAATTCCTCTTTTGCCAAAACTCAAAAAAAATGTATTGGTTAAAAACAAGGTCTGTCCCCGTTTTTTTTGTAAATGCGTGAGCGATAGGAAGGGTGCCGCAGGCAGCCACCGCAACGAAAAGAAGTGAACGCAGTGAACGACTGAAGTGAGGAGGCCGAGCGGTAGCGAGCCCTGTATGTAGCGACCCCGAAGCGTAGCGAAGTGGGGCACGCCCTTGTTTTTATAATTTTGTAATTTATGGCAGCCTGCATTTTGGTCTGTCTGTGAATAAAAATTTTTGGAGGTTTTATGAAAGTTGTTGTTATTCAGGAAAATGTGAAGATGCCTAACTTGACTTGTGATGAAGTGACTGCGCATTGGAATAAGCTTGCTGAAATTCCAGGTGTGGAGCTTGAGATTAAAATGCCGGCAGGATATCCTGATGCTGAAGCATTGCACGAAATTGTTGGGGATGCGGAAGTTGTGTTTGGTATCTGGATTTCGGATCAGGTGATTAATGAGCAATGGTTAAGTTATCATCCTAAATTAAAATATATTGCCACTTTGGGACATGGTTGGCGTGAATTTGATGTGGAAATGACTAGAAAAAAAGGACTTACAATTACAAATACTATTTACGGAGCCCAGACGATTGCTGAATATGGATGGGCTTTGCTTATGGAAGTGTGTCATCATGTAAGTGTTCATTCTGATTTGATTAAAAAAACTGACTGGAGTGTGCATGATGAAAATGGTTATCCAGTGGAAGCTTCAAAATTTGACTTTGTTGTGACTCCGCAGATTGAACTTTATGGCAAGACTTGTGGCATTTTTGGTTTGGGGGCGATTGGACTTGCTTTTGCAAAAATGGCTTTTGGATTTGGAATGAAGGTGATTTCGTACAGTCGTCACAAAAAAATTGGTGCAGCTTATGATTTTATTGAGCAGGTGGATTTTGATACTTTTTTGAAGGAATCTGATGTTATTTCGATTCATGCCCCTTTTACTAGTGAAACGGCGGATACTTTTGATAAAGCTGCTTTTGATAAGATGAAGGATGGTGTGATTTTGATTAACACTGCCCGTGGCGGTCTTATTGTGGAAGAGGATTTGATGGCGGCTATTGAAAGCGGCAAAGTTTATGGTGCTGGGCTTGATGTTCTGCGCCAAGAGCCTCCTGTTTGTGATAATCCGCTTTTTCATTCTGACAAAACTGCTATTACGGGGCACATTGCATGGCTCACTAAGGAAAGTCGTTTACGCGCTGTAGATATGGCAATCGATAATTTTGTGCATTATTTGAATGGAATTCCTACTAGCGTGATTAATTAATCTGTTCTGTTTTCGGCTTTCTATTTCTTGGAAAAAAAACTGCAAACCTGAAGTTTATTATGATTTTGAAGGTTTGCAGTTTTTTTATGGGAACTTCCAAAAGCTTCAGTTTTTAGAGGTGTCCTTATACTACGGATTTTTTCATCCATTTGCCACTTTTTAATCTTGTAAAATTTGATATACAGCGTGCCAACCAGTCAATCGTCATGGCTATCCATACGCATAATACACCTGGAATTGGACTTCCAAGTTTTGTGTTTAGCCAAGTCAATAAATATGCAAACCCAATTCTGAACACCCACATTATAATTATAGAAACACTCATCAGGTATTTTACATCCCCTGAAGCTCTCAAAACAGCAGGGAGCGTCCATGCAGCTGGCCACATCAAAACGCAGCATGCACTGTGATACCATATGAGTATTTTTGCAAGGTGATTTCCTTCTTGGGTAAGATTATACCAGCTTGCAATGGTAGGAGTAAGCATTGCAATAACAATATTTTCCACAAAAATCATTACATACGCCCAAAACATTAATTTTTTTATGTATTGTTTTGCCGATTTATAATCGCCAGCACCAACACATTGTCCAACTATTGTAGTGAGTGCAAGACCTGTGGCTGAAGCTGGAATGGTAGCCAAAAGTTCTATTGTGCTTGCTGTGGCATTTGCAGCAATCGATGCTGTCCCAAAACTTGCAATAAGAGCCTGCGTAAACAGTTTTCCAATCTGGAACATTGCGTTGTCAATTCCGCTAGGAATTCCTAGTGAAAGAATTTTTTTCTGGATATTAAAATCGATTCCAAGCCGTAAGTATTTATCGATATGAAGTGGAAGAGTTTGATTTCTTAAAACAATAATTACAATTAATCCGGCAACTGCTCGAGAAATCAATGTAGCCCACCCGACTCCTGCAATCCCCATATTAAAACCGTAAACCAAAATTGCATTTCCGATAATATTCAAGACATTCATGATTGTTGAAACATACATCGAGAGTTTTGAATTTCCCATTGAACGGAATAGAGCAGTTGCTCCGTAATACACAGAAATAAAAGGAAACGAAAATGAAGTTATGTAAAAATAAATTACAGCATTTTCCATAACATCTTTTTCAACCTTTCCATAAATCAATCCAAGAATCTGACGGTTTAATAAAACACAAAGAACTGAAATGAATACGGCTGATGTAAAGCAAATTAAAATCAATTGATTTGAAACTTTTACAGCCATTTCCTTTTTTTTCGCTCCCAAAGCCTGCGCGGCAACGACGGCACCTCCAGTGGCTAAAGCCGTAAAAATATAAATCAAAAGAGTTGCGATTGTGTTAACGAGGGACACACCTGAAACCGCAGTTTCCCCAGCTCCTGAAACCATTATCATATCTGCCATTCCGACCGTAACAGCTAGAATTTGTTCAATAACAAGAGGAATGACCAGTTTTAAAAGGAATTTTCTGTCAAAAGTGATGTTTGAAATGGATTGTACATTTTGCATAAATAACCTCCAGTTATTAATAACAGACTAAATATCGAGTTTTTTTATTTTCATTTTTTGGGTGGCTTTTTGCTTCGCAAAAAAAGCGAGAAATGCTATGCATTTCTCGACCCGAGTTTGCAATGCAAACTCGCGCTTTTCAAGATTGCACTATCGCTTCATTCCTTCGCTACGCTACGGAACTGGCTTCGCCAGCCCTTACAATCCTTGCCACGGTTTAAAATCAAACACTCATGGTTCGAGCAAACAAAGCCTTCGCTGGAATGCCATTGCTTTGTAACACATTTTTTACGAGTTTTTAGCGATAGCGTTAAAAAAACTCGAGACTCGTGCAAACAAAATTTCGAGAAATTGTCAATTGTTGTGGATTGAAGTTTGAATCGGCATAAGTTTTAAGCA
>SAMEA104315430__coassemble_52_pt1 | contig 104780 bp, 89 predicted proteins | sample SAMEA104315430__metabat2_low_PE_026 | metagenome-assembled genome bin SAMEA104315430 (sample SAMEA104315430) | gut metagenome | biome: Monkey gut; feature: monkey-associated habitat; material: faeces | place: China | collected 2013 | reverse complement strand
AGTAGAAATGGGAACACCAGTAAAATATTATGATGCAGGAGAAAAAATCGGCTGTTTGAGTTCAGACGGAAAGCTTACGACATACAAAAACACAGTAATGGGAACATTTACAAACCTGAACAATAATCAGAAAGTGAAAAGCAGGTATGGAATACTGAATACTGATGGAAAAAATGTAAATGGAAAGTATGCATATCGTATAAACATTTTTGATTCTGAAACTGGAATTGTAAATGATGAGCAGATAATAATATTAACTGAATATTCATATCTTCATTTTCCAAATGCTGATAAAAATGGTGATTATTGGATAACTTCTGTAAAAAATAATAGTAATTATTTAAATAAAATAGATTGTAAGAATAACGAAATAAAAGAATTTGATATGAAACTTCCCTATGAAACTCAAAATGATAAGGAAAATACAATAATTTCAACTATTTTGGCTGGTGTAATAGATAAATATGTTTTAACAGTAGATGGTGAATATGATAAAAGATATGATCCTAAAGGAAGATATCCAAACATAATCGTATTTGATATAGAGAAAGAGGAAAAATGCTGTGAAATTCCTCTACCAATAGAAAATCATCCGAGTAGAATGTATGCAGCTCTTCCTGTAAACGAAAAACTTTATGGTGTATTTCCAGCAGATTATGATAATGATGATTGGTGTGAATGTACAGATATTTATGAAATTGATATAGAAAATAATAAAACAAAATTTATTACAAAAATGAAAGCAGATAGAACCGAATCAGTATATTCAAGAGGAAACAGAATTTATCTTCTAAGTTCAAGAGATCTGAGTAAATTTGTTTGTGCATATTATGATGTTAAAACAAATGAATTCAATTCTTTCAGCATTACTCAGGAAGAAATTTTGAAAATGTAAAGAATGTAGTTATATGAAAAAACTAATAATAAAAATATTTCTAACATTAAGTATCTTTTTACACTTTGGCTGTAATTATGAAGTTTATTATAGAAGTGTAACAGATTTGTCAAAAGTACGTGCAAAAATGAATATGAAACCATTTGAACAGATAAACGACCCGATTGTAATAACGATGCCGGTATATGAGAAAATGGCATTGTTTGGAAACGAAAGCATGGGAAGTTATGACAAACGAGCTGGCGATATGTTTGTAGTCTATGACTGGGAAAATAACGAAATACACGACTGGTGTTTTTTTGAAGGCAATCATGGCTGGAGCAATTTTAGGGCAGTAGAAATGGGAACACCAGTAAAATATTATGATGCAGGAGAAAAAATCGGCTGTTTGAGTTCAGACGGAAAGCTTACGACATACAAAAACACAGTAATGGGAACATTTACAAACCTGAACAATAATCAGAAAGTGAAAAGTAGGTATGGAATATTGAATACTGATGGCTATTCAAATGGAAAAAATGAATACTGCATTAATATTTTTGATTCTGAAACGGGAGTTGTAAATGATGAGCAGATAAAACTTGATTGTGATTACAGTTATCTTTTTTATCCCTTTGCTGATGAAGAAGGTAACTATTGGATTTGTAATATAAATGATGATAAAAATTGGCTTAATAAAATTGATGGAGAAAATAATAAGATTGAAAAATATTTATTAGGTGAAGCAAATGATGAAGAAATAATTTACAGTGTTAAAGATGTGTATAAGAACTATGTAATTCTAAGAGAATGGGATTATACGAATAAATCAAGCAGTAATAAAGATAAAGAGAATATTTATATCTATGATGTAAATACAAAAGATAAAAAATTAATTGATATAGTTCCTTATGATGTTGAAAGATGTTTTTTTATTAGCGTACATACTGACAACAACTTATACGTTATTTTTAAAGCTGATTTAATTCGTGATGAATATGATTGGGCTGAATCTACTGAAATATATGAATTAGATTTAGAAAATAACAAGGCTATTTATGTTGCTGATTGTGATTTCGATATGACAGAAACAGTCTATTCAAGAGGAAGCAGAATATATTTCTTGAACTCCAGAAACATACAAAACTTTATTTGTACATATTATGATACAGAAACAGGAAAATGGGGCGAAGAATTCAGCATTACTCAGGAAGAAATTTTGAAAATGTAGAAAAATAACTTGCATGGTTACTATTATTTCTAGTATAGGTCTGACCCCAATTTCAACGAAGGATTGTCCCCATTTATTAAAATTGAGTAAAAACAGGTACAAAACTTGTTATAAATCTCGCTTTTTCCGAGTTTTTAGCGAAGCGTTAAAAAACTCGAAGCATGTGCAAAAATCAACAAATGATGGTATTTAAATGTTATGGCACATGCAGGGTCAGACCTTGTTATAAATCTCGCTTTTCCCGAGTTTTTAGCGAAGCGTTAAAAAAACTCGAAGCATGTGCAAAAATCAACAAATGATGGTGTTTAAATGTTATAGCACATGCAGGGACAGACTTTGTTATAAATCTCGCTTTTTCCGAGTTTTTAGCGAAGCGTTAAAAAAACTCGAAGCATGTGCAAAAATCAACAAATGATGGTGTTTAAATGTTATAGCACATGCAGGGACAGACCTCGTTTAAACAAAACTCTGTTCTTCATTTTAGTGTTCACCTTTAAAACAAAGCTCTATTTGCATTTTCACTTCTGATAAGGTGTAAAAACTACAGTGTTTAAACCTGTACCGCACCGAGCGTGTAGCCATAGCACGTTAGTGCTAGTCCGATAGGACTGAGCGTGAGCGAATGGCGAAAGGCGACTGGGAATGTAAATTTTGCCCTGATTCTTATAAAATTTTTTGAAAAAAAACCGATATTTATATTGATGAAAAGTATTGTAATTTTTTTTGATGAACATTCAAATTTTGAAGAAAAAAAGGTTTTTGACGGAAAAAGTGCTTTGGAGTTGAGCAAAAATTGGGCTTGTACGCTTGGTTTGGAATATTTTTATGTAAATGCTTCAACTTTGACGGATTTTTTAACGCAGGTGAATAATCTTACTGCAAAAAATAATGCGGATTGTGTTGTATTTTCGTATTCGGATTTGCCTTTTTTGAACGTGACTCTTACTGAAAAATTGTTGAAATCTCATATTGAGTATAAATGCGAATATTCTTTTGCAGATGGTTTTCCTTATGGTTTTGCCCCTGAAATTATCAATACGGATACTCTGAAAATTTTGTACGAAATGACGCAAAAAACTCAGGTTGATTTTGGTAATAAGTGTTTTTCGAGATCTGCAATTTTTGATTTGATTAAAACTGATATTAATGCTTTTGAAGTGAATTCTGTTCTTTCTCAAACTGACTGGCGTCTTTGGCGTTTTGCATTTCATTGTGGCTATAAAGAAAATTTTTTGCAATGTGAAAAACTTTTCTGCAGCGCGCTTGAAAAAAATCTTTCTGTTCTTGATAAAAATTGTGATGTTGAAGTTTTGTGTAAAATTGCCTGTGAAACTTTATCTTGTTTAAAAACTGTTCCTGCTTTTTATGATATTCAAATTTGTGATAAGGAGATTGTTGATTCAATTTACAGTCCTTATTTTGATGAATATACAAAGAAAAATAATAATTCTCCTGATAAGTCTCAGAGTTTTATGAGTTTTGATTTATATTCTAAACTTTTGGATGATATTGTAAAAACAAGTGACAGTGCCGTTATTAGTCTTTCTGCTTGGGGCGAACCTTTGTGTCATCCTGATTTTTTAAAAATAATAGAAAAAACGCTGTCATATCAGGGATTATCTGTTTTTATTGAAACTTCGTGTTTTAATGTTGATAAAGAATTTTGTTTAAACCTTAAAACTCTTGTTGATAATGCTTTAATTCGTAAAAACGATTATGACAAAATTATGATTTGCGTTAAACTTGATGCTTTCAGTGAAAAAATGTATCAAAAAATCCATCCGAATACAAAAGAAGGTGATTTTGAAAGAATTGTTGAAAATCTAAAAATTCTTTGTGAAGCTTTGCCAGGTTTTGTCTATCCGCAGTTTGTGAGAATGAATGAAAATGAAGAAGAATTGGAAAAATTTTTCAGATTTTGGAATGAAAAGACGAATCCTAGTGGTGGAAAACTTACTATCCAAAAGTATCAGAATTTTTGTAATCTTCTTTGCGATAAAAAACCAGCTGACCTTTCACCACTTGTGAGAAATCCCTGCTGGCATTTGCGTCGAGATATGACTGTTCTTTCAAACGGTGATGTGCCAATGTGCAAACAATGTGTTTTTTCAAATATTGTTGGAAATGTTTTTACTGATTCTATTGAAGAAATCTGGCGGAAAAATGACGATGTTCTTTTGAGCCATTTGCATGAAAAATATCCTTTGCCATGTGAGAAATGTGATGAATATTATACCTACAACTTTTGATGAACATCAGATTACAAGAGCGATTATTGGTGGAAAACCTAACGTAAATCCTGATGTTTTGAATATTTCTGTTATCCTCTTGAACAACAGTGGAAGTCATTTTAAAATTAATGTTTATAAAAATCTTCTGGAATGTAATTTTGAATCTATTATTTCCATTGAACATGATCCGACTAATTCCACAATCGATGATATTTCCAAGAAAATCCCTGAAATCAAATTTATAATTCCGCAGGAAGAAACTACAAACGGGGAACTTATCAATCTTGCGATGACTGAAATTAAATCTGATTACGTTCTCGTGTTGAAAGACACTTTGTACATTCCATCGAAAATAATCTTACAAAATCTTGCATCTAGATTAACTGAAAGTGGTGTTTTTTGCATTGTTCCATGGCTTTCTGATAAAAACAATAATACTTTACCATGCGTTTTTTCTCCAAGTGCTGAAAAATCACATTTTACTGTGAATTCAAGTTCTACTGTAAATGATGGTGTAAAAACTCTTTATCCTTTTGATAATATTGCACTTTATAATAGAAAAAAGTTTATTGAATTGGGTGGTTTTGACTGGACTATTCAATCAAATTATTGGCAGAATCTGGATTTAGCAGTGCGGTCGTGGCTTTGGGGGGAAGAAACAAGACTTACTTCACTTTTGCATTTTTCTTACATCGATGAAACTCCTATTGAAGATCACACTGTGAATATGGATTATTTACGTTATCACCTCAAAAATGAAATTGCAAAAATCAAAATGGAACAGGCTTATGTAAAAAAAACTTCTTTTTTAAGTTTTTTATTTCAATCTTCCTGTGGTTTTATAGAAGCAAAAAGACAGTTTAAACTTGCAAAAAAATGGATTTTGAGAAATAAGTATAGATTCAAGATGGATTTACAAAATTTTGTGGAAAGTTGGAATAATCAATAAACCAGCATCAATAAACAAGAATAAAGGATAATTAAACGGACAGAAAAATGGAAAAGCGAATTGTAATTGTTCAATGTAGATTGTCTTCCAGCAGACTTCCTCAAAAAGCATTGAAAAAAATTGGAAATCAAACTGTTCTGGCTTGGGTTTTACAGAGCATGAAAAAAGTGCCTGCCAGCAGATATTTCGTTGCTACAGATTTTGCATCTTTTGATAAAATAAAAAATATTTGTGATGAAAACGATTTTGAATGTTTTGCAGGTGAACTTGAGGATGTTTTGAAGCGTTTTGTTGATTTATTGAATACTGTTGATTGTGAAACTGTAATTCGAGCAACAGCTGACAATCCTTTTTTATTTTATGAAGCTGCAATTGAATCTGTAGAATTGTTTGAGACAAAAAATAAAATTGAAAAAAATTGCGATTATCTTACTTTATCCGGATTGCCGCATGGAAGTGGTGTTGAAATTTTTTCTGCTTCATCTTTGAAAAAAGCTGCATCAATGACAAATGACCCTTATGACCACGAGCATGTCGGGCCTGCTTTGTACAATCATAAAGACTTATTTAATTGTGAATTCATAAATGCCCCAAAAAAATATAATTATCCTGAACTTCGCACTACTATTGATACTTATTCCGATTATCTTCGTGCCATTTTGATTGCAAACTTCCTGAAAAATAAAAAAAATCCTTTTTGTTGTGATGATGTGATTGCTGCATGCCAAAGTGATTTTGTTAACAATCCTGTTGTATTGTATCCATCCTGCAAAAAAGGGCAGGGAACAGGACATCTTCGGCGATGTTTAAAACTTGCAGCTCAAAATAATTATTTTATTTTTATTCCCAAAAAAGAAGATGTACCAGAAAATTTCGAACTTCTAGATGAAATTCCTTCTCTTATAGAAGAATTCCTGCAAAACGGTTTGAATGAAACACAAATTATTTCAAAAATGCCTGATTCAACATATAAACCTTGCATCATCACCGATTGTTTTAAGCTGAATGATTATGATGTCAGTCTTTTTTCTGATGCGGATAAAATTATTTCCATAGATGATGATTCTGTTTATGAAGATTATAGTGATTATTCGCTGGATGTGATTCCGCCTTTGTCTAAAAATAAAAAACACAATTATTTTTCTTTTGATTTTATCGAAAAACCTGTTAATATAAAAGAAAAAAAATTGCATACTTTTGATGATGATTTTGATTTTCAAAGAAAGTATAAAATTTTAATCTGTTTTGGCGGTGAAGACCCAGCTGATTTTTCAATTCCAGTTTCAAAATCTGTAAATAATCTTTTTAAAAACAGCATAATCACAACAATTTACTCAAAACCGTTACAAAAAAACTTGTTTGAAGAAGATTTTACAAAAAAGGTTAATTTCATTCCGCCTGTTCAGAATCTCAAAGAAAAATTTTTTGATTATGATATTGTGATTACTCATTATGGACTTACAGCTTTTGAAGCAAAAAGTGCAGGTTGCAAAGTAATCTTATGTTCGCCAACGAAACTTCATCAAAAACTTGCTTCAAAATATGGTTTTTCTTATGTAAAATATTTTAAAACAGATGAAAAATCTATAAAGAATGCTTTTATAAACAAAAAAAATGGCAATTTTTCAAAAAAACAATGTGAAATACAAAATCACCAAAATGAAAAAGAATTTTTTTCCGATTTTATCACCAGAATATCACAGGGAAATAAATATTTATGTCCAATCTGCCAAAAAAATCAAAGAACACCTGACAAAATTGTTTCTAGAAATAAACTACGCACTTACAGGCGGTGCCAAGACTGTTCGCTTGTTTACATCTCCTATTCAATAGAAGAAAAAAAAGTATACGAAAGTTCATATTTTTTTGAAGATTACAAAAAGCAATATGGCAAAACATATCAGCAGGATTTTGATTCAATAAAAAATCAAGGATTACGAAGAATCAGTAATATCAAAAAATTGAATCCACAGCTGAATAAAAAAAATATTCTGGATGTTGGCTGTGCTTTTGGTCCTTTTCTGGCAGCTGCAAAAGAAAAAAATATGAATCCTTTTGGAACAGACATTTCGAATCAGGCAGTTTCGTATGTTCAGAAAGAACTGAATCTGCCTTGTTCAGTCGCTCAGTTTCCAGATTTTGACAGTAAAAAAGATTTTGGAATACAGGAATTTGATTTTGTGACAATGTGGTATGTTATCGAACATTTTGAAAATCTTGATAATGTATTGAAAAAAGTTTCTTCACTCGTAAAAAAAGGTGGAATTTTTGCATTTTCCACACCATGCGGTGAAGGAGTTTCTGCAAAAACAGACAAAGATGATTTTTATCAAAAAAGTCCTTCTGATCATTTTTCTGTCTGGGAAAAATCGACTGTCAAAAAAATCATGAGAAAATATGGTTTCAAAGTTTTAAAAATTGTTTCGACTGGTCATCATCCAGAACGTTTTGCGTATATCAAAAAAAGAAATTTAAAACCCGGCTGCTTTCAATGGAAATTTTTTGAGATATTTAGTAAAATAAATAAACTTGGCGATACAATGGAAGTTTATTGCAAAAAAATGAGCTGAGTTTTGTGGTGGGAAAGTGAAAAAAAATATATTGATTTTAGGTGCAGGTTTGATGCAAAAGCCTGCTATCTTAAGTGCAAAAGAATTAGGGTTCCGCTGTTGTGTCATAGATGCTGACGAAAATGCAGTCTGCGTTAATCTTGCAGATGAATTTCAGAAAATCGATTTGAAGGATAAAGAAAAAATCACAGAATATGCAAAAAAACTTCAATCTTCTGAAAATTCTCTTGCCGCAGTGTTTACCGCCGGAACAGATTTTTCAGCAAGCGTGAGTTACGTCTGCGAGCATTGCGGCCTTCAAAAAAATGCTCATAGTTATCAGGCAGCAATTAATGCAAGTATAAAAACAAAAATGCGAGAATGTTTTTCACAGCATAACATTCCTTCCCCTGCTTTTTTTAACGTTCAAAAAGAAGACTGTACAAATCAGCTTTTACCAAAAATTCTTCAAAAAATGTCATTTCCACTTGTAGTAAAACCTGTTGACAATATGGGAGCGCGCGGCTGCAGAATGATTCGAAATGAAAATGAATTTCTTTCATCTGTTCAAACTGCCGTTAAATATTCCAAAACTCAAAATGCCATCATAGAACAGTATATGGACGGTCCTGAATTTTCCATTGATGCTCTAGTTTATGACGGAACATTTACAGTTACAGGATTTGCAGTGCGTCACATAAAATATCCTCCATATTTTATTGAAATTGGACATACCATGCCTTGTCAAATTGATGAAAAAATGCATAATCAGTTGATTTCTGTTTTTGCTTTGGGTGCAAAAGCTTTGGGATTAACCTGCGGTGCTGCAAAAGCAGACATAAAATTTACAGAAAATGGACCTATGATTGGTGAAATTGCAGCAAGGCTTTCTGGTGGATATATGTCAGGCTGGACATTTCCTTATGCTTCTGATTTAAATCTTACAAAACAAGGAATTTTGATTTCCGCAGGTATGATTCCAAAAGAATTGCTTGAAAAAAGAGTTCCTGTGAATTATGAACCTTCATCGCTTTGTCAAAATCAAGAAAAGCCTTATGAACTTTTTGAAATTCCTTGTGTCAGAACTTCAGCAGAACGGGCATGGTACAGCATTCCGGGAATAGTTGAATATATAGAAAATATAAATGAATATAGTGATAAAGCAGTTTTTGATGTCCTTCCCCGCGCACAAGCCCACCTCGGTTCCAAAGTTGATTTCCCGCGCAATAACGTGGAAAAATGCGGAAATGTGATATCTGTCAGTCATAATCCACAGATAGCAGTTCAGGCAGCAGAAGATGCAGTTTCAAATATTTTTATCACCTTAAAACCAAATACAAAAGACACAGACGATTTTCTTTTGGAAAAAACAAATGATGATGAAAAAGATTTTCCGCCGTCAGCTTTTCCACAAATTCAAAAAAATCTGTTGGAAAATCTAAAAGGCACAATAAAAGAGAATCAAAAAATTTCAGAATGCATTCCGTGCGTTCTTCAGGAACAAAAATATCAGGAAATGAAAGACTGGAATTTTAATACTATTGAACAGATTGCACATAAATTTGATATTCTCCGTAAAAAGCATCCTGCATTTGATGCAAAAAAATTCTGGCAGACAGTTTTACGTGGAGGACTTCAGGCGGCAGTTTATTTTTCTGATTCCACAAAGTAACTGCATGTGTCCAAAAAAACGGACTTTCAAATTTTAAAAAGGATAAATATGGTTAAAAAGAAATATTTTACTTCAATTATTACATTTTTTTTAATAACAGGATTTGTTTTTTCAGCAAACAACATCTCTCTTTTGGAAAATGCAAAAAAATCGGGAATGACAATTTATTACGATTCACTTTCACAAAGCGGCATGATTGAAAAAAACGGTCATCAACTTTCGTTTAGAAATGGAGAACAGATTGTAATTCTTGACAGTGTCAGAATGATGATAACAGATGCTCCTGAAATCAAAAATAATCAGCTGTTTGTTTCTCAAAAATTCATAGATGATTCTGAAAACTTTTTCAACCAAAAATCTGAAATGCCTTTTAAAGTCGGTGCAATTCTCATTGATGCAGGTCATGGTGGAAAAGATCCCGGAGCTGTAAAAACTTACAAAAAAGATGGAAAAGACATTACAATTCGCGAAAAAGATGTAAATCTAAAAGTTGCAAAAATGCTTTACGAAAGACTTCATGCAGCTTATCCTCAAAAACAAATTATTTTAACGCGAAAAAATGATGTTTTCCTTTCTTTAAGCGAAAGAACAGACATTGCAAACAACGTAAAAGTAAACGAAAATGAAGCAGTTCTTTTTATTTCTATACATGTCAATTCTTCTTTAAACAAAAATTCTTCTGGATATGAAGTGTGGTATCTTTCTCCTGGTTACAGACGCACAGTTTTAGATAAATCAGCAGCTGGTGATGATAAAACTTTGTTTACAATCATGAATTCTATGCTTGAAGAAGAATATACTACTGAGAGTATAATGATTGCAAAATATATTATGGACGGTTTGCAGGCACAGATTGGAAAAGAGTCAACAGCACGCGGAATCAGAGCCGAAGAATGGTTTGTTGTAAAAAATTCAAATATGCCGGCAGTTCTTATTGAATTGGGATTTGTTTCTAATGAAAAAGAAGCTATGCTTTTAAATGATGAAAAATACTTGAAAAAAGCTACGCTTGGAATATATAATGGAATTGCAGCGTTCGTAACTCATTTTGAACGTTCACAAGGATTTACTTCCATTGATTAAAAAAAAGCAGGATGATATGCAGAAATTTAATTTTAAAGAACAGTTTTTAACAAAAAAATACATATATAGATTAATTCTTTCTATTATTTTGATAATATCTTTGACAGTTTCATTGTTCTTATTTTTTTGGAAAAAAAATACAGTTCGACGTATGTTTATTTTTCCTTCAGTTTCCGGCGAATTGATTATTGAATATAGAAATCTTGATAAAAATCCAGTTCAAGGTGATGTTCAGTATTTTATTGATGAAATTCTTCTAGGCTCGCAGATAGAACGAACAAGAAAAATATTTACTTTTGGAACTACAGTTTTGTCCTGTTTTCAGCGGGATGAACAGTTATATTTAGATTTATCATCAGATTTGCTTCAAATGGATGATAATGTTATTGAGCTCAAACAAGGTTTTGAGTTATTAAGATTAAACATCAAAAAAAATTTTTCTGATATAAAGAAAATTAATTTTTTTGTTGATGGAAAATATGCATATTAACAAAAAGATGTTAAATTTGGTTTTGCTGTGAATTTTTTTTTAACTTCAAAAGTCGACAAAAGGTTAAAAAATTCTTGACAAAATCTCTTGTATATTGGATAATTAAATAATACAAGGCTACATCGAATTAGATATTAATAAAGGAGCTTCAATATGAAGAAGACTTTGGGTTTATTTGCAGCTGCTATGCTGCTTGTTGGTGGCGTTGCTTTTGCTGATGAAGCTATGCTCATCGATTTTACACTTTTGGATGCTGATTGCGTTGAAGACGAAAACGGAAATGCAACTCAGAACAAACACACAGTAATGGACTTCTCAGTTAGTGCCGGTTCAACTTTTACAGATGATCAGCGTGCCCTTATGAGAACTTCGCTTGTTCTTCCAGAATGGGAAGTTGTTTTGAACTCTTCTGCAAAAACAGTATCAGCTTTGGCTGATTCTCAAGTTGTTGCTGCTCCAGTAAAAGGTGAAGCTGATGTTCCTTTCGCTGGTAGTAATGTTATGGGTGTTCGTATTGAATTCCCAGAGTGGAACTCAAATGCAAATGCAAAAATTGTTCCTCCTTTTAATATTCCAGCTTATGAAGTTCTTGCTGATGCTGATGACAGTGGTAATCGTCAGGAACCTACTGATGAACAGAAAGCAAGTGGAAAAACACTTTTCGAAGATGGATATGGTTTGGTAAAAAATGTTGGAACACTTAAATCAATTTCAGTTACAACAATGGGTATGAACTTCCCACATGGACTTTATGTTCTCCTTTCAGATAATGATAATGTAACACGCCGTTATTTTATGGGTTTCCTTGGATTTGATGGTTGGAAAGAACTCCGCTGGAATAATCCTCAGTATTTAACAGAAATCAGAAATCGTGAAATTCGTGTTTATCCAATTTATCCAAGAGGAATGCCATTTGTAAAATTTGAAGGTTTCCAGATTACTCGTGATGCTGCTCATATTGGTGGTACATTCATTGGATATTTCAAAGATGTAAAAATCATTTATGATAAAGCTGTTCTTACTAGTGACCGTGATATTGCTGATGAAGATCTTTGGGGAATCATCACAAAGAAAGAAGATGCTCGTCAGAATGCTGAAATGCAGAGATTTGGTAACAAACAGGTTAACCGTTACCTCGAAAAAGCTAAGATTGCAGCAGAAGATGAATTCACATCAAGCTTAAATGAAGGTTCTTCTTCAAATGCTCAGAGCAATGGTGGACAGGCAGCTGAAGTTGCTGAATAATTAACATTTTTATTAGAAAACGCTTTGGATTTCTTTAAATTAAGGATTTCCAAAGCGTTTTTTTTTGTAATTTAGAAAACATGGATACAAATAATTTAATTTCAAAACAACAGATTAAAGAAACTTATCAGTCATATACTGAATATTTTAATGAAATAATGAAAAAAGTTGTTGAAAAACTTCAGAATAATGTAAAGCTTTCAGCACAACCAACATATAAAAGTCGTGTAAAAAGTTTTGACAGTTATTATAAAAAAGTCATTCGCTTGAAACCTCAAAAAGTAACGGAAAAATGCGACCTCATCTATTTAACTGACATGATGGGAATTCGCATGATTTGTGCTTTTTTGGAAGATATAAATCTTGCTGTTGAACAGATAAAAAATCTTTTTGAAATTAAAGAAGTTGAAGTAAAAGGGGCAGAGAAAAAATTCAGTGAATTTGGATATGAATCTACTCATGTATTAGTTGGAATTCCGCAGGAGTTTATTCCACCATTAACTGGCAAATATGAAAAATTAAAACCTATATCAGCTGAAATTGTTTGTGAAATTCAAATCAGAACGATTTTGCAGGATGCATGGGCTGAAGTTGAGCATGAATTAATTTATAAAACAGAGTTTAATCCATTTGATATTCCTTTGCGAAGAAAACTTGCTTCAATTAATGCTTCTTTGTCATTGGCCGACATAACTTTTCAGGAAATACGTGATTACCAGAATAAACTTCAAAAAGAAATTGATGAAAGACGAAAAGCTTTCTATTCTCAGGCAGATAATTTGTTAAATGAAAAAACTGATAAAAAAGAAGAAAATATTGCAAGAATTTCTCCTTTTGTTCAGGGAACTATAGATGATATGCTTTTACGTGCAATTCAAGCGCATAATGAAGGACGTCTTGCGGAAGCTGTGGAAATTTATACTAAAATTATTGAAGCAGTACCTGAAAATCAAAAAAATATTATTGCAGTTATTTCTAAACACAGAGGAATGGCATATTTTGCAATGAATCAGTTTGAAAAAAGCCTTGAAGATTTTGAAACAAGCATTAAAAATGATCCAAAAGCATATCGTTCATATTATTACAAAGGAATTGTATATTCAGTTCAAAAAAAATACGATATGGCAATTGAATGTTTCACAAAATCACTTGAAATCAATGAATTTCAGGCACACACTTCATTCAGAAGAGCGATTGCTTATTTCGAAATCAAAGAATATGAAAAATCAATGAAAGATTTGGATACTGCATTAAAACTTGGATTAAATCCTGATGAAGCATCTGCTTTGCAGGAAAAACTTGTGAAAATATTTGGAATGAATTTATAAAAAAGATTTTTAAAAACGGTGAGTTATTTAATATATTTTTGTGAGCATTTTTATTGACAAAATAGATTAAAATTGATAGTATTTATAAGTCAGTTTTTCTGATATATGTCTCCTTCGTCTAGTGGTTAGGACATCGGGTTTTCATCCCGACAACAGCAGTTCAATTCTGCTAGGAGATGTTTAGCCTTGTGAGAATAATCTTGCAAGGCTTTTTTTATTATCTTTTTACTTATGAAAAAAAAGGTTTAAATGTTGTCCAACTCGATTAAAATTGAAAAAAACGTTTTTTACAAGGTTACATTAAGTTTATAAACTAGGAAGTATTTGTGGATATTTTAAAAATTTTTGACAAAAATGTTATTCAAGTATTCAAAACGGAAATTGAAAATGCATCTGGCAATGAAGTTTTTTTTACAGGTCAGATAGATGGAAATGGAATTGTAACAGACGTTCAAGTTGGAGCTCGTGGAAATAATCACACTGTAGTTGTTAATCAAACTCATAAAAGAACTTCCAGTGTTTTAATTCATAATCATCCTAGTGGAAATTTGGCACCTTCAAAGGCAGATTTGCAGATTGCATCTGAATGTTCGGAAAATGCTCAGGGATTTTATATTATAAATAATGAAGTTTCGGCTGTTTATGTGGTGGTGGAACCTGTAAAACCGAAAGTGATAAAAAAGCTTTCTGTTGATGATGCAGCATTTTATATTTCTCAGGGCGGTCCTTTATCAAAAATTTCGAAGACTTTTGAAGAAAGAACAGTTCAGATTGAACTTTTGAAAAATATTGCCAGAGCGTTTAATGACCAGAAAATTGCAGTTTTTGAAGCAGGAACTGGTGTCGGTAAATCCTATTCATATTTAATTCCTTCGGTTTTATGGTCGCTTCAAAATAATCAAAAAGTAGTTATTTCGACTGGAACAATAAATCTGCAACAACAGCTTTGTGAAAAAGATATTCCGGCAGTAGAAAAAATAATTGGAAAAGAAGTGAAATATGTGTTGCTGAAAGGACGGCAAAATTATATCTGCAAACGGCGAATGAACGATGTTGCCGGACTTCTTGATTTATTTGAAGATGAATCAAATGAAATTAAAAAAATCACACAATGGGCGGTGGAAAGTGAAACAGGAAGCAAAAGTGAACTTACTTTTATGCCGTCAGAAAATGCCTGGTCAAAAGTAAATTCTGAGAGTGATGGCTGCATGGGAATGCGCTGTCCTTATCATAGTGAATGTTTTGTTATGAAAGTGCGAAAAGAGGCAGCCGGAGCAAATATTCTCGTTGTAAATCATCATCTTTTGTTTGCAGATATTCAATCAAGAATGGGTGGTGCAGGTTATGAAGATGCAGCTGTCCTTCCTCCATATAAACATATTGTTTTTGATGAAGCTCATGGGATTGAATCTGCGGCAACCAGTTTTTTTAGTGAAACTGTAAATCGGTTTAAACTAAATAAACTTATAAATCAAATGTACAGAAAAAGAAAGAATTCTGAATCCGGTCATCTTTGCAGTCTTGCTATTCTTTCGGCAAATGAAGAAAAAGCCGGTCTTGCTTATGAGATTACGACTAAAATAAAAAATGCTCTTCTTAATGTGGAGATTGCTGCTGGAGATTTGCTTCAAAATGAATATTCGATGCGTCTTTTTGAAGGAACTGCCAGAAATTTTGGTCCTCTTTTTGTTGCTTTAGGAAATCTTTCATCAAATCTTGGTGAATTCTGTGATCTTGTACGCATTATTATGGAAGGAATTGATGAAGATGACAGAGATGTTCCGTTTTACTGGGAATCAAAAATTATTTTGCGCAGGCTGGAAAGTCATGTTCTAATTCTTAAAAACTTTATTGTGTGGGATGAAAAAAGAGATGAAGTTTTTTGGATTCAAAAAAAACGTCTTCTTGCTGATATGGTTCACGACGGACAGGATTCTTGGTATGTGAATTTCATTGAAACTCCACTTGATATTTCACATCTTATGAATGATGGTGTTTTTGAACAGATGGAAAGCGTGATTTGTACATCTGCAACGCTAAAAACTGGTCGTGATTATAATTATTGGATGAGAAGAAATGGACTTATTTATTGTGGTGATGAAAGAATTCTTTGTGGTGAATATCCGTCTCCTTTTCCTTATCATAAAAACATGCTTTTTGCCGTTCCAAATGATGCGCCTTTTCCTGAAGCAAGTGAATATCAGCAGTATATTGAAATGGCAGTTACTCAACTTATAAATGCTGCACAAGGAAGAACTCTTGTGCTTTTTACATCTTATGAATCATTAAAAAGTGCATATTCAACTGTGAAGGCAATGTTAAAAGGTTTTGAAGGGCGTATTATGAAGCAGGGTGATGATGATAATGCTAAACTTCTAGATGCTTTTAAAAATGAAAGTGAAAGTGTTCTTTTTGCTACCGATTCATTTTGGCAGGGAGTGGATATTCCAGGTGAATCACTTTCTCAAGTTATTATCGTAAAATTGCCGTTTACAGTGCCAAATGATCCTGTTTTTGTTGCACGTTCTGAAGCAATTACAAAAAGAGGCGGTAATTCATTTATGGAACTTAGTGTTCCTGAAGCGGTTATAAAATTCCGTCAAGGAATTGGCAGGTTGATTCGTCGTGGTGATGATAAAGGCTGTGTTGTAGTTCTGGATAGACGTATTTTTGAAAAAAGATATGGTTCCATTTTTATGGCAAGCATTCCAGATTGCAAAAAAATATATGAACCGCTTTCTAATATCACAAAAAAAGTGAATTCGTTTATTTTTGACTGAGTATTGTACGATTTTGATATAAAAAAATAATTATTAAAAAAAATAAAAAAAAAGAATAGATTTTTTGAATGTTTGGGTATAAAATAAATCAAATATAATTCAAAACTTATGAAAAGCATTTTGTGCATCATTTATAATTGAGAGGATAATATGTACAGTTTACTAACTTTGTTGTGTTTAGTTTTTATGGTTATGTGGCCTGCAATTGCTAATATTTTTGCCTATCCTGTTTCAAAAAAATTGAGTTTAAAGATTTCAGATTATATTGTAAATGTTTGCGCACCAAGACTTTTTGCAATTTTAAAAAAATATAGAAATTTTAATTTCTGGGGATATAACGAAACAAAAAAAGATTTACCGGAAAATTTCATTGTAATTTCAAATCATCAGAGTCTTCTTGATATTCCTCTTTTTATGAAATTTTTTCATGGAAAACCAGTTAGATTTGTTGCAAAAGACACTTTGGGACGTCATATTCCGCTTGTTTCTGAAATGCTTCGGGTACAGGAACATTGTCTGATTCCTAGAAAAGCAAAACCTATGGAAGCTATGCGTTATGTTGAAGAGTTTGGAAAAAAAGTAGTTCAGAGAAATCAGATTCCTATTCTTTTTCCAGAAGGTTCAAGAACAAAAGATGGAAATGTTGGAAAATTTTATTCTGCTGGATTTAGAAAACTAGCAGAATCTACGAAACTGCCTGTTGTTGTTTGTGCTTTAGATGGTGGATATCAACTTCGTGATTTGCGGAAAATCTTTACAAAACTAAAATGCGGTTCGTATCGTGTGAATGTTTTAAAAATTTTTGACTGTCCAAAAACAAAAGAAGAATGTAATGAACTTCTTGAAAAAGCAAGGGTACTTATTCAAAGTCAGGTTGATAAATGGAGAAAACTTTCTTCCAACGTACGATAAATTTTTGTAATTATCTTTTCTAAAATTCAAATTTTCAATTTTTTTAAATAAAAAAAAGCCCAAATGGTTCATGATTCCATAAGGGCTTTTTATGACTAAAGATTAAGATTATTTGAAATCCTTAGGTCTTCTTTCAACACGTTTACATTTCTGGCATTCTGCCTGATTTTTAAGTCTGCCATTTTCAATCATTGTTTTCATTATGATTTCGCCACCGCAGTCAGGGCAAATGAATTTTTGTGTTGCAACAGTTGTACGAGAGTTTTTACTAGCTCCAGCCATTATGTGCCTCCAATCGAATATTCGTATCAAATATATTACACAGATATTAAAATAATGTCAATAATACGATTTAATTCACGTTAAGTCTTACTAGAAAAAGTTTAATTCAATTGAAATTTTTATTAAAAAAAAATCAAAAAATTTAAAAAAAACATTTGACAAAGAACGATGAAGGTGATATTCTTTAGACATTGGAAACGTTTCCAGTAACGTTTCCAAAAAAATTGGATAAAATATTATATGATTTATTTTCACAGGAGGAAAAAAATGAAAAAAATCATCTTGGTTACATGTGCTTTGCTGGCTGTAACAACTTCAATGTTTGCTGCAAAAAAAGCTAAAAAAGGTCAGGTTCGTTATTTGAACTTTAAACCTGAAGTTGCTTCTATTTATCAGGAACTTGCTGCTGCTTATGAAAAGGAAACTGGTGTAAAAGTTATTGTAGAAACTGCTGCTAACAATGCTTATGAATCAACTCTTACTTCAAAAATGGCTACAAAACAGGCTCCAACTTTGTTCCAGATTAATGGTCCTCGCGGATATGCAAACTGGAAAAACTATTGTGCTGAACTTTCTGATATTGAACTTTACAAGCATCTTACTGATAAATCTTTGGCTGTAACTTCTGGTGGAAAAGTTTATGGTATTCCTTATGTAGTAGAAGGATATGGTATTATCTATAACGCTGCTATTACAGACAAATATTTTGCACTTCCAAACAAAGCTACAAAATATAAAAGTATGGATGAAGTAAACAATTTTGCTGCACTTAAAGAAGTTTGTGATGATATGCAGGCAAACAAAGAAGCTTTGGGAATTAAAGGTGTATTTGCTTCAACTTCATTGAAAGCTGGTGAAGACTGGAGATGGCAGACACACTTGGCAAACCTTCCTGTATATTACGAATTCAAGAACAATAATGTTGATTTGGCTTCTGATGCTACAAAAAAGATTTCTTTCCAGTATGATAAAGAATTCAAAAATATTTTTGACCTTTATTTGAATGATTCTGTAATTCCTGCAAAAAATGTTGGTGTAAAAACTGTTGACAATTCTATGGCTGAATTTGCTTTGGAAGAATGTGCTATGGTACAGAACGGTAACTGGGCTTGGGGTCAGATTTCTGGAGTTTCTGGAAATAAAGTTAAAGCTGAAAATGTAAAATATCTTCCAATTTACACTGGTGTTGCTGGTGAAGAAGGACAGGGACTTTGTATCGGTACTGAAAACTTCTACTGTATTAACAAAAAAGCTTCTAAAGAAGATCAGAAGGCAACAGCTGATTTCATCTACTGGTTGTATTCTTCAAAAACTGGAAAAAAATATGTAACAGAAAAACTTGGTTTCATTGCTCCATTTGATACTTTTGCTGATAATGAAAGACCAACAGATCCTTTGGCTGTTGAAATTTCTAAATGGATGGCTAAACCTGGAATTACTTCTGTAGCTTGGAACTTCACTTTGTTCCCATCACAGACTTTCAAAGATAACTTTGGTGCTTCTTTGTTGCGCTATGCACAGGGTGCTAAATCTTGGGAAGATGTAAAAACAAGTGTTGTTAAAGATTGGGCTAACGAAAGCGATTTATAATCTACCATAATATAAAAAAAATCCTGCACGGTTTTATTGATAAACTGTGCAGGTAGCCTGCAAAACTTAGAATGAACTTTTTGTGTAGCAGGCTTGTTTTCTAATCTTTTTTTATTAAAAAACAAATCTATTCTGTATAATCTAAAAAAGTTTTATTATTACTTATTTCGAGTATTTTGTTTATAACGATATGAAATTATAAACTCGACAGTTAATTTGAAGGTTTGCGGTGCAAACATTTTTTTAGCGCGTCTTTGCGCTGCCGCTATCGCGGAGTTTCTTTGGAGGAAATATGAAAACAGAAAATAATCCAATAAAAAAGTATTTTCCAGTATTCGTTCTGCCAACATTACTCTGTTTTGTGATGTTCTTTGTTGTTCCGTTTTTGATGGGTATTGGTTTATCTTTTACTAAGTTTACAACTGTAACCGATATTACAGAGTTTGTTGGTTTTAAAAATTATGTAAAAGCGTTTACTGCAGATAATGATTTTCTTCATGCTTTAGGCTTTACTTCGCTTTTCACAATAGTGTCAATTGTAACTGTAAATGTTTTTGCGTTTGCTCTTGCACTTTTACTTACTAAAGGAATCAAGGGAACAAACTTTTTCAGATCGGTATTCTTTATGCCAAATCTGATTGGTGGTATTGTTCTTGGTTATATATGGAATCTCCTGATTAATGGTGTTCTTCAGCATTATTTTGGTGAAGATATAACATTCAAAACTCAATATGGATTTTTTGGTCTTGTGATTTTGACAAACTGGCAGCTTATTGGATATATGATGGTTATTTATATTGCTGGTTTGCAGAATATTCCTGGTGATTTGATTGAAGCTGCTAGTATTGATGGTGCATCTCCACTTCGCGTTCTTTTCCAGGTAAAAATTCCTATGGTTATGCCTTCTATTACAATCTGTATGTTCTTGACTTTGTCTAACTCTTTCAAAATGTTTGACCAAAACCTTGCATTAACTGCTGGTGCTCCTGAAAATACAACTGAAATGCTTGCGTTAAATATTTATAAGACATTCTACAATAGAAATGCTTCTTGGCATGGTGTAGCTCAGGCTAAGGCTGTAATATTCTTCATCATTGTTGCTGTAATTGCCTTTATTCAATTAAGACTTACAAACAAAAAGGAGATTGAACAATAATGGAAAACTTAAATACAAACAAAAAATCAGTTTCATCATTTATCATTTTTGCCATTTTGATTGCCTTGACTTTGATTTTCATATTCCCAATTCTGCTTGTGTTTATGAACTCTTTCAAGTCTCGTCTTTATGTTTCAACAAACCCATTTGCTTGGCCAAAAGGTGATATGTTTGTAGGTTTTGAAAACTACATAAACGGTCTGACAGTTTCTGGATTTTTTATGGCATTTGTGCGTTCTGTTTGGGTAAGTGTAATGTCAGTTATCGTAATAATACTTGGCACTTCTATGACAGCATGGTATCTTGTGCGCGTAAAAAATAAACTTACAAAAGTACTTTATTATATTTTTGTTTTCAGTATGATTGTACCTTTCCAGATGGTTATGTATACAATGACATTTATGGTTACATCAATCAACTTTGACAATGTGTTTGGAATCATCCTTGTATATCTTGGATTTGGTGCTGGTCTTGCAGTTTTCATGTTTACAGGATTTGTAAAAGGTATTCCTCTTGAAGTTGAAGAAGCGGCTACAATCGACGGTTGTAATCCATTACAAACATACTTTTTGATTGTTTTCCCAATGCTTAAACCTACTGCAATCACAGTGGCAATTTTGCAGGCAATGTGGGTTTGGAATGACTATCTGCTTCCATATTTGATTTTAGGAACAGACCACAAGACAGTTCCTGTTGCAATTCAGATAGCAATGCAGGGGGCTTATGGTTCTACTGATTATGGTGGATTTATGGCTATGCTTGTAGTTTCTATCATACCGATTATTGCATTCTACATTTCATCACAAAAATATATTATTAAAGGTGTTATTGCAGGAGCTGTAAAAGGTTAGTATAATGATAATTTAGATGTAAAAAAAAACACATTTAAGTTATCATCTATCATACATTAAAATTATTCAAAAAAAAATCAATTAAGAGTAAATTCTTTTTTTTGAATGATAAGGCTAATTTAAAATGACTATAAAGGACATTGCAAAAGAGTGTGGTTGTGCCATTGGTACAGTTTCAAGAGTATTAAATAATCATCCTGATGTAAGCGATAAAATGCGTCAGACAGTTATGGCTGTAGTTGAAAAACACGGATTTGTTCTGAATACTAATGCTAAACAACTGAAAGCTCAGGAAAGAAAAAATATAGTGATAATTGTAAAAGGAGCTTCCAGCACTCTTTTGAATGGTCTTTTGGAAAAAATTCAAAAGAAGATTGAGAATTTGCCTTACACTGCGAACGTTGTTGTTCTTGATGAAAATGATAATGAAGGACTTGTTGCAACAAGAATAAATTTTGAACAGAAACCTCTGGGATTTATTTTTCTTGGAGGAAGCACAAAAAAACTTCGTGGCGATTTTGAAAAAGTTCATGTTCCGTCGGTTTTGATTTCAAATCAGGCATCATCTCTTGGAAGCGAGTATCTTTCGAGTGTCAGTATTGATAATATGAAAGCATCGTTTACGTCTGCTGAATTTCTTGTGGAAAACGGACACAGAAAAATTGGTGTGATTGGCGGGGCTCTTGATTCTGAAATTTCATCTACCCGATATGAAGGTTTTATTTCTGCGTTGATTTCAGCAGGAGTTCATTTTGATTTTGAAAAATCGTATGAAATAGCTAAATATTCTTTTGAAGGCGGTGCTTTGGCTGCAAAACGGCTCATTTCCAAAAATCCAGAGATTACTGCAGTTTTTGCAATGTCTGATGCAATGGCAATAGGAGCATGTCGTGCTTTTGAAGATTTAGGTTATAAAATTCCGCAGGATATTTCTGTTGTGGGATTTGACGGATTAACGATTTCTGATTATTTCTGCCCAAGACTTACAACAATTCGGCAGGTTGAAGAAGAACTTGCCAGTGAAGGTTTAAACGTGCTTTTGGACAGCATAGAAAAAAAAGCTCCTTGCTGTCATAAAATAGTTCCCTTTGAGTTTATAAAAGGGGAAAGTGTAAAAAAAATAGATTAGGTTTGCTTATGACTACTTTAGATAAACGTGCTAATGGTGTGCTGATGCACATTTCTTCTTTACCTGGTGATTTTGGAATTGGAACATTTGGAAAAAACGCTTACCAATTTGTAGATTTTTTGAAGGAGTCTTCACAAACATACTGGCAGATTCTTCCAATCGGTCCAACTAGTTATGGTGATTCTCCTTATCAGAGTTTTTCTACTTTTGCAGGAAATCCATATTTTATTGATTTGCAAATGCTTGCAGAACAGGGATTTTTGAACAAAAGTGATTTTGAAAACATTAACTGGGGAGAAGACTGTACTCAAGTTGATTATGGAAAACTTTACGTGAACCGCAAAATAGTGTTCAATAAAGTAATGGAAAACTTCCAGAAAAACATTCCAGCTGATTTTGAATCATTTTGCAAAGAAAATGCTTTCTGGCTTGATGATTATTCTTTATTCATGGCGATAAAAGATGCTCATAATGGTGTTTCATTTGATAATTGGGATGATAGTTTGTGTCGCCGTGATAAAAATGCTTTGAAAAAATGGACTAAAGATTGTAGTGAAAGTGTTTTTTATTATAAAATGCTTCAATATTTGTTCTTTAATCAGTGGTTTGCATTGAAAAATTATGCAAATGAAAAAGGAATCAAAATAATTGGAGATATTCCGATTTATGTTGCTGCAGACAGTGCAGATGTATGGTCAAATCCAGAACAGTTTTTTTTGGGAAGCGATTTCAAACCTGTAGAAGTTGCAGGTTGTCCTCCAGATGGTTTTTCGGCAGACGGTCAACTTTGGGGAAATCCTGTTTATAATTGGGATTACATGAAAAAAGATGGCTATACATGGTGGAAAAAGCGTCTTGAAATGAGTTTAAAAATTTATGACGTTCTTAGAATTGACCATTTCCGCGGTTTTGAAGCTTATTACTGCATAAAATATGGTGAAAAAACTGCAAAAAACGGAAAATGGAGAAAAGGTCCAGGAGCAGATTTATTCAATGAAATCAAAAAAACTTACGGAGAACTTCCAATTATCGCTGAAGATTTAGGATTTTTGACGGAAGAAGTGCATCAGATGCTTAAAGATGTAGGTTTTCCAGGAATGAAGGTGCTTCAGTTTGCTTTTGATTCAAGAGAAACTAGTGATTATCTGCCGTTCAGTTACACAAAAAATTCTATTGTTTATACTGGAACTCATGATAACGAAACAATAAAAGGCTGGATGCAAACTTGTCCTTCAAAAGATTTGGAATATGCAAAAGAATATCTTAGAAGTACAGATGAGACATTGCCTGAAGATATGATGATTGCGGCAATAGCTTCAGTTTCAAATACATGTATTTTATGTATGCAGGATTTGATAGGACTTGGTTCTGAAGCAAGAATGAACAAACCTTCTTCTGTCGGCACAAACTGGAAATGGCGTGCGAAGAAGGAACAAATTACTGCTGAAATTTCAAAATTCTTAGGATATTATACAAAACTTTACCACCGTTAATGAAAAAAGGTGATTCAGTGCAAATGCTGAGTCACCTTTTTTTATGCAGTTTTTTTATTTTTGATTTATTTACATTTGAGATTTTAGCTGCTGAAGAAAATCACCGAACATTTTTCCTGTTTCTTCTATCGTAACGGTTTTCGGTTCGTGATATTCAACTAGATTTGCTGGAATTTCATCAAGAAAACGGCTTGGCTCTATTTCGCTGACCATCTGCATGTGCCGTCTTTTTCTGCAGGATGAAATAAAAAGCTTGTCACGGGCTCTTGTAATTGCAACATAAAACAACCTGCGTTCTTCTTCAACATCTCCATTGTTCTCTTCAACAGAACGAGCGTGTGGAATTAAGCCTTCTTCTGCACCAGCGATGAAAACAACTGGAAATTCAAGTCCTTTTGAAGCATGAATTGTCATAAGGTTAACTTTTCCTTTGTCATTTTCATCATCATTGTCACGGCTCATGAGTGTAATCCTATTTAAATAATTAAAAATATTTGGATTATCATTATCAGGATCATTTTCCCATACTTCAATAGAGTTTAAAAGGCTTTCGATATTCTTCATTTTAAAACGAACGGCTTTTTCATTTTTGGAATATTCAGTCAAAAGATGGTCTTTGTAATTGATGTCTTCAATCAACTGACGAATTTTCTGTGATAACCCGCGTCCTGTAAGAATTTTTTGCCGGTGTTCTTCTATGATTTTCATAAAATCACTAAAATCTTCTTTGACAGTTTCGCTTGCCGGTGAATCCTGCCGCTGCACAAGTGAAATCATTGCATTCCACATGGAACACCCCTGCAGATTTGCTTCATCATTTAAAAGTTGGATTGCAGCACGTCCAATTCCGCGTCTTGGGCAGTTTATAATTCGAATTAAATTTATTTCATCATCATGATTTGCAATCACCCTCAGATAACTGATGACATCTTTGATTTCTTTACGTTCAAAAAATGATGTTCCACCGCTCATAGTGTAGGGAATATTGTTTTGTAAAAATGCTTCTTCTATAAATCTTCCTTGGGAATTTGATCTCATCAAAACGCCAAATTCATCATATTTACGTTTTTCTTCACAGGCAATGCCCAGAATGCTTTCTGCAATAAAATCTGCTTCATCAGTTTCATCTTCCGGCATGAAAATTTCAATCGGTTTTCCAGCTCCATTTCCACTCCAAAGCTTTTTGTCTTTGCGGTTTGTGTTATGCGAGATTACACCGTTTGCTGCTTCGAGAATTGTCCCCGTCGATCGATAATTCTGTTCTAGTCGAATTTCAGTAACGTCAAAATCATGTTCAAAGTTGATGATGTTTTGATAATCTGCTCCACGCCAACTGTAAATACTCTGGTCATCATCGCCAACGACTGCAACATTTTTATCTGCCAAAAGATGCATAAATTCATATTGTTGATGACTTGTATCTTGAAATTCATCGACCATTATATATTTGTAACGTTCACGATATTTTGCAAGAACTTCAGGATGCTCTTTGAAAAGTTTTATAGGAAGAACGATTAAATCATCAAAATCAACAGCATTGAAAAGTTTTAAACCTTCCTGATAACTTTCGTACAAAGGTCTGTACATGTCATTTGAAGAATCCCAGTTTTTCCTGCCAGTTTTTATATTGGAGATTAAATTCCCAATCATGTAGATGTCCATTGCTTCAGGTGAAAATTTCAGTTCCCTGCCACATTCTTTTATCAAAGAAACTCTGTCTGTTTCATCATAAATAGAAAAATTATCCCTGTAACCGAGTTTGTCTATGTCGGCCCGCAGAACTTTTACTCCAAATGCATGAAATGTTGATACAGTGAGATTTTGTAATTTTTTTTGTGTCAGACTTTTGATGCGGTCTGCCATTTCTTTTGCAGCTTTGTTTGTAAAAGTTAAAGCCAGAATCTGACTTTGAGGAATGCCTTTGTCGAGCATGTGTGCAATTCTAAAAGTAATCACACGGGTTTTTCCAGAACCAGCTCCTGCAATGATTAAAATGGCGCCTTCTGTCGTGGTGACAGCCTTAAACTGCTGCGGATTTAATTCATCTTTTAAAGTTTCAAGATTTAGCATAAAAATATATTACCTTTATTTGAAATTATCTTCAATTAGGTGTATAATTAAAAAATAAAAGGATAAGGGATTTCTCTTATTTTTGATATTTTATTTTTTAGGATTTTGATATGAATAGTCAGGTTAGTTCATTTTTGGCACGCCATAATTTTGTGAATCATGTTGATGTATTGACTGTAGCTCAGGCAATTTTAGATGATATGAAAAAAGGATTAAAAAAAGAAAAATCTGATCAGGATATGATTAGGACATTTTGTAATCCGCCTTCAGCTATGGCAAAATCTAAATCTGTAATTGTGATAGATGCAGGCGGAACAAATTTCCGCTCTTGTCTTGTTACTTTTGATGAAAACGGCAATCCTTCTATTTCTGATATGGAAAAAACAAAAATGCCTGGAGTTGAAAGAGAACTTTCACGTAAAGAATTTTTTGAACAGTTTGCAGCAAATCTTGAACACTTAAAAAATAAATCTGATAGAATTGGTTTTTGTTTTTCTTATCCTATGGAAATAAAAGAAAATGGAGACGGCGTTCTTCTTGGTTTTTCAAAGGAAGTAAAAGCACCAGAAGTTGTTGGTTGTGAAATTGGAAAATGTTTAAAAGAAGTTTTGGAGCAGCATGGCTGGAATTCCATCAAACGCATTTCTATGCTCAATGACACTGTTGCCGCTCTTTTAGCTGGTGCTGCCTGCGCTACAGAAGGTGACAGATATTCATCATACATTGGATTTATTTTGGGAACTGGAATGAATGCTGCTTACCTTCAACCTGATTGTGATTGCTGCAGTATTAAAAAACAGATTGTTGTTTGTGAAAGCGGAAAATTTTTGAGTGTAAATCGTTCTGATTTTGACGTTGATTTTGATAAAACTACTGTAAAACCTGGTGTTTTCTGGCTTGAAAAACTTTGTTCTGGTGCATATTTAGGACCTGTTTCGTGGTTTGCATTACAGGCAGCTGCAAAAGAAGGACTTTTTACTGCAAAAACTTGCGAAGAAATTTTAAAACTTCCAGTTTTGACTTTGATTCAAATGGATAAATTTCTTCACTCTCCATATAATAAAGAATGTGATTTAGGAAAAATTGCCTGTGATATTGCAACTGAAGAAGATACTGACAAAATGTTCCAGATTTTGAATGCAATTGTTGAACGTTCTGCAAGATATTCAGCAGCTATTCTTTGCGCCTGTGCCATTCAAACTGGCGAAGGAAAAAATGCTTCAAAACCTATTTGCATTTTGTGTGACGGAACTACGTTCTTTAAAACTTACAAAGTTAAAGAAAGAGTGAACTCATATCTGGATGAAATTTTGACAAATCAGATGGGAATAAACTGGAATATTGTTTCTTGTGATAATGACATTACTCTGGGCGCTGCAATTGCCGGTTTAATTGAATAATCTGAATAAAAGGTGACTGAACGTTTGGTGGTGTGAAAGCGGCACCAAGCGTGGAGCCATAGCACGAATGTGCTAGTCCGAAGGACTTGTCCGAAGGACTGACCGTTAGGGAATGGCGCAAGGCGTCTGGGTGGACTGAATTTGTGCCCGATTTAATATAAAAATTTTAATCATATCTCTGTTTTAATTGCAAAAAAATAATTTTTAAGTTAAAATATTTGAAATGTCGTTTAAACAAAGTTTTGGAAAATCTTTTCTTCTCATTATTGTGATTTTGATTTTGATTGTGGGCGGACTGCTTTGGTTTGACTATCTTGGTGTTGTTCATGTTAAGTCTGTTTTTGCCCCTGTTTATAAAATCTTAAAAAAATCTCCTCAAACGTCGCAGACTTATACTCAATCTGATTTATTGACTGCAAATCTTGATGAAGATCGTATTTTTAAGCAGCGTGAGGCCCTTTCGATTTTGCAGGAAGAACTTGATAAACGAGAAGCTGATATTCAGGCGATGGAAATGAAAAACGAGCAGGTGGCGAAGGAACTTTCTGAGCGTGAAAAAAATCAAGAAGAACGTGAAAAAACATTTAACCAAACGGTAAAAAAATACGATGATAAGAATATAAATGTTGAACAGATTGCTAATAATCTAAATGGCATGAGACCTGAAGCTGCTGTTGCAATTTTGGAAGCTATGGATGATCAGACTGTTATTGATGTTCTGCGCAAGGTTGAAGAAATTGCTGCTGCAAACGGGTCGTCTTCTATGGGGTCGTATTGGTTGTCTTTGATGAAATCTGAGCGGGCTGCAATTATTCAGCGCAAGATGATTAGTAAACCAGAGGCTTTAGAATAGTTTTTTAGATTGGCAAATCTGACGCAATGTTTAGGGAGATTTGCCAGTGTCGTATCAGACAATTACAAATTTATCTTTAGATTCTCAAAATCTTTCTGTAAATTTAGTTAACAATCAGACAAATCAATTTTCTCTTTCTGACATTTCTTTTGATTCAAAAAATTCTTCTTTTTTGGATATGTTGAATTCATTCAGGCAGGATTTTTCTTTGCAAAAAACTGAGCGTACTGTTGGTTCTAGTTTTGGAGTTTCTGAGGGAGCTGAAAAATCGAATGGTATTTTAGGTTCTGGCAATTCTGACAGTTTTGAAAACTTTAACAGTTTGGATAGTTCTGAGGTGAAGGGAATTCGGACTGAAAATGCTGAAACTTCTTTTGTGCGTGATGATAAAAGTGCAGATGAAGAAAATTGTGTGGCTCAAAAAAGTAATGGTTCTGAAAAACTTGAAGATAGAAAAAAGTCAGATGATGCAGAAAATGGAAAAACTGGTTCTTTGAGTGAAAAAGAAGATAAAATTTCTGAAGATGAAAAGAAGACTGAAAAAAAATCCAGAAAAGATGAGTGCAGTTCTCTTGATTTTAACAAGATGAATCAGATTGGAGAAAGCGGAAATCTTCTTTCTGTGCAGAATGGTTTTGAGAACGGTGAAAATGGGGAACAGACCTCAATTGAAGGTTCTGATTCTCTGAAAAATGTTAAGAATAACTCAAAAAATAATAAGATCGGCTTAATTTCTGAGTTTGAGTCTGTGAATCAGAAAGCTTTGGACGAAAATAATCTGCAGGAAGAAATGATTCTTGGTGCTGTGAGTGCAAAAAAAGCTTCAGATGTCCAAAAACAGGAAAATTCTGCAAGATTGCGCTTGAATTCTTCTGAATTTGATGGTGATGACGAATCTGATTTTTCTGATTTACTGAACAATCGTTTGACTTCTGACTCTATAGCGGAAGGTGGAATGCATCAGAAAAACGATGTTCGTGGCGGAAAGATTACTGTGCAGGATTTACGTTCGGAAAACGAAAAGCAAAATGCTCTTTTGCAGGCAGAAAACGGAAAAAACTCGCAGAATAATCTGAAAATTTCTGATGTTCAAGTCTCGTCTGACGGAACAAATTTTATAAATATGGAAATGAACCAGACTGTGAATGCAGACGTGCTTTCTTTGAATAATCAGACAGCTGGTGCAAATGGTTCAAATTTTCAGTCAATGCTGAACAATCAGATTCAAAGTAATATTTCGGAATTTGTAAAAGCTGGAAACATTATTTTGAAGGATAATGATCAGGGACAGATTAATCTTATTTTACATCCTGATGATTTGGGAAATGTAAAGATTCATCTCTCGCTTGATGGAAAAAACATTTCCGGGCAGATTATTGTTTCTTCAAAAGAAGCTTTGCAGGTTTTCAAAGATAATGTTGAAACAATGAGGGAAGCTTTTATCAAAAATGGTTTTGACGGTGCAAGTTTTGATGTCGCATACAATAATTCTGGTTCTCAATCTGGAAATAATTCTGCTTTTGAACAAAATGATGGAACTGGAATAATTGCAAGAAAGATGTATTCAAATGCTCATGAATCATCTGGAACTGCTTTTGATGATGATGGAGTGAATAAAGAAATTGAAAAATATTCAAATTATTCTGTAAACATCGTTGCATAATATGACGATATAAGAATGATTGAAAAACAAACTTTGGAAAACTTATTGTTTTTAAGGTAAATAAAGAAAGTCTAAAATAAAATTGAATTTTACAGACTTTTTTCAAGCAATGCAAAATTTATGTAAGAGGTAGATGATGGAACTACTAAACACACAGATGAGTGCAAGCGAAAAAACTATGGTTGAAAACCAGGTTAACAACTACAACAAAACGCTTGTGCGCGAAGGAAAAAAGTCTTCCAACGAATTGGGAAAAGATGATTTTTTAAAATTGCTTATTACGCAGCTTTCAAATCAAGACCCAACAAATCCGATGGAAGATACAGAATTTATTTCACAGATGGCTCAGTTCAGTTCACTCGAACAGATGACTAATATGAGCACTGCTTTCAGTAAAATGGCAACACTAATCAACAGTTCAGAAGCAGCTTCGACTCTTGGAAAAACTGTTGAACTTAATATAGGGGATACAACTACTACTGGAATTGTGGAAGGAGCTACACGTGGGGACAATCCTCAAATTCTTGTAAATGGTATGTATTATTCGATGGATAAAATTGCAGCAATTTACGCTAACTAATTTTATTTTGATAAAAGAGGGCTAAATATATGATGAGATCACTTTATTCTGGAGTTTCTGGATTGCAGAATCACCAGACAAGAATGGACGTAATTGGTAATAACATTTCGAACGTTAATACAAACGGTTTTAAACGAGGTCGTGTCAATTTTCAGGATATGATTAGTCAACAGTTAAGCGGTGCTGCAAAACCTACAGATGAACTTGGCGGTGTAAACCCAAAAGAAGTTGGTCTTGGAATGACAGTTGCTTCTATTGATAATGTATTCACACAGGGAAATCTTCAGTCTACAGGAATTTCAACTGACCTTGCTATTCAAGGAAACGGTTTTTTTGTTATGAAAAATGGTGAAGAAACTTTCTACACGAGAAACGGTGCTTTTGGGCTTGATATGGACGGCACTCTTGTAAATCCTGCAAATGGTATGCGTGTTCAAGGTTGGATGGCAGAAGAAATAAATGGTCAGATGCTTGTAACTACAGCTGCAACTCCAGAAGATTTGATTATTCCTGTTGGTTCAAAAGATCCTGCAAAAGAAACAACGAATGTTAATTTTGCCTGCAACTTGAATAAAAATACTCCTGAAATTCTTGAGGGAGCAAGTGCTGATGATATTTTCAAAGGTACTTGGGGAACTGAACAGAAGATTTATGATAGTTTTGGTAATGAACATATGCTTTCTGTGTCTTTCCGTCGTGTTGTTGGAAATCCAAATCAGTGGGAAGCAACAGTTGTCATTGACCAGGACAATGCTGATTATACACAAACTAGAGTAGGGCTTGGTACTACAGATGGTGTTGGAAATACTTTTCTTGTAAATTTTGATAATTATGGAGCCTTACAGTCAGTTACTGATACTGCAGGAAATGTTACAAATCCAGAAGGTCAGGTTGTTTTACAGACTTCTTTTGCAGTTGCTGATTCAAATGTGGATGAACAGGGAAATCCTTATCGTCAGACTTTGAATATAAATCTTGGAACAATAGGTTCGTTTAAAGATACAATTACACAGTCGGCTTCAAAGTCTACTACAAAAGCTTTTTATCAGGATGGATATACAATGGGCTATCTTGATAATTTCAAAATTGATTCAAGCGGAATTATTACTGGAGTTTATTCAAATGGAACAAACCGTACAATAGGTCAGATTGCAATGGCTACTTTTGCAAATGATCGCGGTCTTGAAAAAGCTGGTGACAATACTTATGTTGAATCAAACAACTCAGGCATGGCAAGAATCGGAGAATCTGGTGTTGCTGGAAAAGGTTCATTGATGGCTGGTGCTTTGGAAATGTCAAACGTTGATTTGTCAGAACAGATGACAGATATGATTGTAACTCAGCGTGGTTTCCAGTCAAATGCAAAAACTATCACAACAGCAGATACTCTGCTTGAAACAGTTTTAAGCCTGAAACGTTAATCTGGTATTAATGGCGGTGCGTGAATAAACAAACCGCTATAATAAATCATTTTTTATGAAAGTGTTTATCGCTTTTGTTAATCTCACATTTTTTTTCACCACAAGGCAATCCATCAGCTTTGTGGTGTTTTTTTGTGATTTTTTTTATTAATTGCAAGTTTTGCAAAAATTTACGTGATAAAAATTTTAAAATAGTGTAATATTATTATCTATGGTTGGTTTTGACAGGCTTATTCATATTTATGATTTTATCCGTCCTATTCTTGATATTGCGGTCATGACATTTATTTTGTATAAAGCTTATGATTTTATATCAAAAACTAATGGCGTGCAGATGTTCAAGGCGCTTGTTATTGTTGCGATTGCATTTGGTGTTGCAATTCTTTTGGATTTGACAACTTTGCTCTGGCTTTTGAATTTGATTGCACCTGGACTTGTTATTGCATTTGCACTGATTTTTCAACCTGAAATCAGAAAATTATTTATAAGAATTGGACAGAACGGATGGTTTGCTTTTGGAAACAGATCAAAACACACTTATGTTGACGCAGTATTGATAGCAGCTGATATGCTTTCTAAGCAGCGGCGAGGAATGCTCGCTGTGTTTATGCGGAATACTCAGCTTGAAAACTACATTCAAACTGGAACAAGACTGAATGCTGACCTTTCGTCTAGTCTTTTGATGACGATTTTTGGAAAAGATACTTCTTTGCATGATGGTGCTTGTTTTATTAAAGGCGGTAAATTGATTGCAGCAGGTTGTTTTTTGCCAACAAGTGAAAACTATACAATAAAAAAGACTTTTGGAACACGTCACAGGGCTGCACTTGGACTTTCAGAAGTTTCAGATGCAGTTGTTCTTGTCGTTTCTGAAGAAACAGGTGCATTAAGTCTTGCTTATGATGCAAAACTGAATTACGATTTATCACTTACTGAAGTAAGAAAAATTCTTGAAAGAGTTTTGGAAATCACTTCTGAAGAAAAAGTTTTGGAGGATACCGTAGATGAGCAAAAGATCATTAATTGAACGACTGCTTGACAAATGGCCTGCAAAAATAATCTGTCTGATTGTTTCCATTTTTCTGTATATTTTTCATCAAACTTCTGTAATTGATAAAAGAAATATTGTTGTTCCGTTAAAAATTGTAGAAAATGGACTTGTTATGCATGTTGGAAAAGTTCCGTCTACAATTTCTGTCGTTGTTCGCGGTAATGATTCTGACATAAAATCTGTTGTTCCATCAGATTTTGAAGCAACTGTTACTCTTGATGACATTACTGAAAAAGGTGATTATCTATTACCTGTAAAAATATCTTTGTCTAAAAAGCTTATGGAATTTGATCCTTTTGAAGTTAAATTAAAAAATCATCAGGTAGAAATTTCTGTAGATTTGAAAGAAATAAAATATGTGGAATTGATTCCTACGATAGTTGGTGAAGTGGCGCATGGATATACAATTTCTTCAATAGAAATGACACCTTCGTTCATTGAAATTTCAGGAGCAAAATCCATTTTGGATAAAATTTCATACATAAATACTACAAAGATAAATGTTTCAAATGCCAAAAATACTTTTTCTACCGAATGTGAATTCCTGCAGGTTAGCAAAAATTATAAAATAGAAGATGAAAATCCTGTAAAAGCAACTGTAATAATATCTGCATTGGAATGTGAAAAACAGTTTGAAAATAATTCTGTACAGATTATAAATCTTGATGATGATTTTGAAGTAGTTTCAAATATTCCAAAAATAAATGTTACGCTCAAAGGTTCTATGCCTGAATTAGAGCCTTATGAACCTGGTGAAAAGTTTGTTCTGCTTGATTGTTCTTCTATAAATGAGGAAGGTATTTATTCGCTTCCAGTTAAAATTAATTATCCTAAAAAATTTGAGATGATTTCTAAATCTTTTGATAAGATAAACCTGAAAGTTTCAAAAAAACAGATTGAAAAAGAAGAAAACTTTGACGAAAATCAAAATAATACTGAAGAAAATGTAATTGAACCTGTAGAAGAAGATTTGCAAAATGAAATCAAAGATAAAGAACATAAAGATTTAATGCTTTCAAAAGTTGAGGGTGCTGTAAAAAGCATGATTCAAAATGAAAACAATGCTATTGTCAATGAAAATGGTACGCAATAGGTATAAAATATATCAAAATTTTTTTAAGTAATAGAACTTATACTTTTTGATTTTTCCTGCTTAAAAGGTAGAACAATTTTTTTTAAGCTATTTATAATAGGAAGTGGTTTAATGATTTATGGAATTGGAACAGACATTACAAAAGTTAGCCGCTTTGAAAAATGGGTTAAAAATGAAGAATTTATAAAAAGATTTTTCAATGCTCAAGAAATAATGGAAAACGGAACTTTAAATGCAAAATGTGAACATTATGCGGCTAGATTTGCAGCAAAAGAGGCTTTTTCTAAGGCATTGGGAACTGGAATTACAGGGTTTAATTTAAAAGATGTTTTTATCACAAATGACGAAGATGGAAAACCAAAACTGAACATTCAGGATAATGCAAAAAAAATTTTAAAAAATTGCTGTGGTGAGTGTAAAGTTTTTGTATCATTAAGTCATGAAAAGGAATTTGCAATTGCTTTTGTGATAATTGAATGTGTTTGATTTTTTTTGAATAATTTTTTGAATAAAATGAAATGAATTGAGTGGAATTGAAATGAATTGAGTGAAAAATTAGCAGAAATAGTTGAACAGATTATAATAAACGGATAAGTGGGGTGAAAATGACATCTACATTAAAACAAGGAACTGAAAAAAAACAGGTTGGAATTTCATATTGGTCAAAAGATAAATGTACCTGTCCTGTTTGCAATAAATCATTTGAACGTGAAATAATGAGAAGCGGAAACGGAAGAATGATAGCGGGAAATCTTACAGATGAACTTCACAGAAATTTTGAACCTTCTGCCAAATATGGTTTGATTTATCCTTTGATTTATGAAATTGGAACATGCCCGTTTTGTTATACATCTCTTTTTTGGAATGATTTTAAGGAAAAAATAACCCAGGAAGATTCTGATAAACTTTTTGAACATTCAGACAAAAGAAAACAGGCTTGTGAAACGATTTTTCCTTATTTTAACTTAAAAAAGGAACGCACGCTCTTTGATGGAGCTGCAATGTATTATCTTGCTTTGATGACTTATAATGATTTTGGACCATATATGCTTCCTACTATGAAACAAGCAATCCTGTCACTACGACTTGCTTGGCTAACAAAAGACATAAATACGCGTTGTGCAAATCATAATTATGATTTAGTTTCAAAAATGTTTTATAGTAAAGCGTTGTTTTTTTATCAACAGGCTGTAATTGCAGAAACTACAAAAGAAGAAAAAAGTTCAACTCTTGCAAATATGGGACCTGACATGGATAAAAACTATGGATGGGATGGAGTTATTTATCTTTGCGGTCTTTTAGAATATAAATATGGTCAACAGGAAGATATTCAGCTTCGCTTAAAAAAATTAAGTGAATCAAAAACTGCGATTGCAAGAATTTTTGGACTTGGAAAATCTTCAAAAAATAAACCAGGACCATTGCTTGAACATGCAAGAAATCTTTATGATAATCTTTCTAAACTTGTAAATGATGAAGATTTTTAATTTGTATGAATGTGCTTGTTGTAGATTTGAAAAATATTTGAAATCGGGTTTTATATGCAAAATATTTTACTGAAAATTTCTTACGACGGAACTGATTTTTGTGGCTGGCAACGTCAGGATGATGAAGAGGGTGACGAAGCATTCAGAACGGTACAAGGTGAGATTGAAAAAGCATTGTTTAAAATTCATAAAACTCACATTCCTCTTTATGGCTCTGGACGTACTGATAGTGGAGTTCATGCACTAGGTCAGGCTGCAAATTTTTATTCAACGATAGAAAAAATGCCGGCTGAAAACTTTATTCCAGCGTTGAACGCATTTCTTCCATCTGATATAAGAATTCTTGAATCAAAAAAAGTTAATGATGATTTTAATGCTCGAAAATCGGCTACAAGTCGAGTTTACCGCTATTTTATTGCTTATGAACCACAAACTCCAGCAAACAATTCCCGTTTTACGTGGTATATGAAAAAATATGAACCAAATCTGGAGAGATTAAATCATTTTGCAAGCTGCCTTCGTGGAGAACTGAATTGCGCTTCATTTGCAGCAAGCGGAGATAAAAGTGTTTCTACAAACAGATATATAGATGATGCTTTCTTTTTTATTCAAAAAGATATTTGGGGAAACAATCTTCTTGTTTTTCAGATAGAAGCGAATGCTTTTTTATGGAAAATGGTGCGCACATTAACAGGCACACTTGTAAACTTAGATAAAAATAATCAGCCTCTTGATTCTATGCAGAAAATTCTTGATTCAAAAGACAGAACAAAAGCTGGAGTAACAGCACCACCGACTGGATTATTTTTGTATGATATAAAATTTGATGGAATAAGGCGACACGTTTAAGTTGCACATTTAAGTGGAAAAAATGAGCTTTTTTTTTGAGTGATGCTTCGAATTCAGCTTTAGTCATGTTTCAAATACTACAACAGACTTACTGGGTCAACATCGTATTCAATGTAGACATTATGATTATGTGAATAATCAAATAAAAGTTTTCTGGCAGCATTTTGAAGAGGCAAAATGGAGTTTCCTTTTAAAAGAATCTGATATCGCCAGGAGGAATTCAATTTTTCAATTGGACATTCAGCAGGCCCTATGATTTCAACTCCACGCGGCACATTTTGACTTAGAATTTTTGCCGCATCATAAGAAGTTTCTGATGCAAGCTGTTTGTTGAAACTTCTAAACACAATCCTTAAAAGTCTGGTGAATGGTGGAAAATCAAGCATTTGTCTTTGGCGGATTTCATATTCGTAGTAATCATCAATGCGATTATGGCAGGCAAATAAAACTGGCTCATGATTTGGACAATAAGTCTGAACAAACACTTTGCCGTTTGGAAAATAACGTCCGGCACGACCAGCAACCTGTGTAATCAGTGAAAATGTTCGCTCTCCAGCTCGAAAATCCGGCATGTGAAGTCCAGCATCCGCAAGAATAACGCCCACAAGTTCCAGATTTGGAAAATTCAGACCTTTTGCAACCATCTGAGTTCCAAGAAGAATATCGTATTTATGATTTTTAAAATCCTCAAGAGTTGTCAAAAGTTCATCTTTGTTTTTCAATGCGTCAGTATCGAGCCGGACAATTCTTGCGTTTGGAAATTTTGCTTTTGTTTCGGCTTCTATAAATTCAGTTCCAAAACCTGAAGTTCCAATATCCATCGACCCGCATTTTGGACAACTTTGCGGTGGAAAAATCGACCAGTTACAGTAATGACACCGCAAACGGTTTTCATTTTTATGATAGGTTAGTGGCACTGAACAGTTTTTGCAGACAATTTCGTAGCCGCAGGAATTGCACCTGAAAAAATGTGTAAATCCTCTTCTGTTTAAAAATAAAATGGATTGATGACCGTTTTCCAGAGTTTTTATGATATTTTCTTCCAAAGGTTTGGAAATGCAGTTTTCTGACTGATATTTTGTTAAATCTATGCATGCAATTTTGGGCATTTCGCCGCCTGCAAGTCTTTTTGTAAGAGAATGCTTTATAATTGTACCTTTTTGCATTCCATACCATGCTTCAACAGATGGAGTAGCGCTTCCCATCACAAGGGGAATGTTCAATCTGGAACAGCGGTGCATAGCAACTTGTCTTGCATGATACCGTGGATTATTTCCTGATTTATATGAACCGTCATGTTCTTCGTCGATAATAACAAGTCCCAGATTAACAACCGGTGCAAAAATTGCGGAACGCGCTCCTATGACTATGCGAGCATCATTGTTCATAATCCTATGCCATTCACTTAATCGTTGAGAAGGTGACAGTCCTGAATGTAAAACTGCACATTTATTATTAAATCTTTTAGCAACATCTTTTGCAACCTGTCCTGTAAGTCCTATTTCTGGAACAAGATAAATAACACCTTTTCCATCATCAATCATTTTCTTTGCAAGAGATAAAAAAACTTCTGTTTTTCCAGTTCCTGTAGGACCATAAATATAGTGAAACCCATTAGGATTTGTACAAATGTCATTTACACATTTTTTTTGTTCATCGGAAAGATCATTTTTAATATTTTCAGAAAAATCCTGTTCAAAACTGAAACCTCCTGCACTTACCTCGCGCCTTCCAGAAGGAATCATAGAAAAAACGGCTTCTCCCAGCGTGCATAAATAATAATGAGAAATCCATTTAGCCATTTCGATAAGTTCTTCACCGAAAAGAGGTTTTTTATCGATAATTCGTTTCACCATTTTGATTTTTGATTCTTCAACAGGACAGTTTGGTGGAAGTTTATCAAAAATATTGATTATAAACCCCTCAGTCTTTTTGTTTCCAAACATTATCTCGGCACGTTTTCCAATTTGAGGAACAAGATCCGGCTTTTCATTTTCTGGAGAAATATATGAATATGTAAAACCTTGATTCACAGGAAGGTTTAAAATGATTTCCAGATAGAGCATAAGCTGATTTAGATAAATTCCTCTAGTTTTGCTTTAAACTTTTTTAAATCTTCCCAAGCTGGTCGTTTTAAATCAGTGTTACGCAAAAGTGCACTCGGGTGATAAGTTGGCATGACTGGGATGTTGTTGTATTCAAAAAACTGACCGTGACTTTGTGTGATAGAAATACTCTGGTTCATTAGTTTTTCTATTGCAATTTTTCCCATACATAGAATCATTTTTGGCTTGAGTATATGAATTTGGGTTTGCAAAAAAGAAAAACATGCATCCATTTCTTGAGGAAAAGGATTTCTGTTTTCCGGTGGACGACATTTTACGATGTTTGCAATGTAGCAGTTTTTATTTCTGTCCAAATCTATGGCATTTAACATTTTATCCAAAAGAATGCCTGCTTTTCCAACAAATGGAAGCCCTTGAATGTCTTCATCGTGACCAGGACCTTCTCCAATCACAAGAACAAGTGGATTTTTCACTCCCATTCCAGGAACTACATTATTTCTAGTACGCGCCAAAACACATCTTGTACAACGAATCATTTTTTCATTTAAACTTTCAAGTGTGAGGCCATTTTCTTTTTCATTTGGCAGAGTAATCTGTTGGATTGATTTTTTTTGGTCCAAAATGACAGTTGATTCATTAGATTCGATTGTTTCTGATATTGTATCATCGCAAAAAGAAGGTTCTTGTTTAAAAACTTCACGAGTGTAACCGAAATAGCAGGAATCTGCTTTTTTGAGAAGATTATAAATCAGTTTTTTATCATCACTTGTCATAAAAATCCTTATATCAGATAATAGTTTTCAGAAAAGCTTTAGAAACTCAATCTCTATGGTCTTCAACATAACCTTCATCTGCTTTGACTTGTGGCTCATGGTTCACAGTAAGTTTTATGATTTCTCGTTTTTTGTAAGATTCTTCTATTAAATCATCAATATCCAAAGAATCATAAATTTCCTGCGCCATTTCAGGCGTTCCTCGTAAAACTGGATGACGAGGACTGAAAAGAACGCAGCAGTCTTCGTATGGCAAAATTGAAGTTTCATAAGTGTCAATAAAATAAGAATCTTTTATAATTTCTTCCTTATCCATGCCACACAAAGGACGCAAAAGTGGAAGTTGGGCAAAATGTTCTGTCACTGTCATATTTTCGATTGTTTGACTTGCTACCTGACCAACACTTTCACCAGTAATAATGCATTTTGCCTTACAACGATTTGCAAGTCGGTTTGCAACTTTCATCATGCAGACACGAAGCATCAACGTAGACCAAGCTTCCGGAGCTTTTTCTTTTATTCTCATCTGAACATCAGTAAAAGGAATAACATTCAAATAAGTTGTAATTCCATAATTACTAAGTTTTTGTGCGAGTGTTACCACTTTTTGTTTAGCTTCTTCAGAAGTATAAGGATAAGAATGAAAATAACAACATTCAATTTTCATACCACGTCGAAGCATCCTGTAACCTGCAACAGGAGAGTCAAGTCCACCGCTTAGAAGCAAAAGTCCTTTGCCACTTGAACCCACTGGAAGTCCTCTGCAACCGATATTTGAATCAACATAAACAAAAACTTTTTCACGTACTTCCACAAAAATTGTAGTGTCAGGTTTGTGAACGTCAACTTTCATTATTGATTCAACGTCACCTGCTGCTTCACAACAAATCTGATAAGAATTCAAAGGAAAACTTTTGTCTGCGCGACGTGCATCTATTTTAAAAGTTTTGCAGCCTCTTTGTGCTTCTTTTTGGGCAATAGAAAAAACTGCTTTGCTTATGCCTTCAAGTGATTTTTCACAAACTGTTGTTTTTGCCCAGCCTGTAATTCCCAAAAGATGATTTAAACAAAATTCAACACTCTGAGAATCATTTTCATCACAGTCAATATAAAGACGACCGGCTCTAAGTTCAACTTTTGCGTTTACGCCTGTTAAATATTTTTTTGTATTCTGTACAAGTAGATTTTCAAATTCTTTTAAATTTGAACCTTTTAAAGTTAGTTCACCAATTTTTGCAAGATAAGTCATATTTTAATTATATCAAAAAAAAAGAGAAAATAATAGAGTAATTTTGAGTTTTAGAATCTTTTATATTTTAGACAGATTTAATTCAAAAAAAATTATTTCAACAATATTTCTTCCATTTTTTGTAAAGTTCTTCAGGGGTTGTCATCAGTTCGACATTTATCCCTAGAGATTTTGCTGCATCAATATTTTTCTGTTTATCGTCAACAAAAAATGTTTCTTCAGGTCTGTAATTTTCAGCTTCCATAATCAGTTCAAAAAATTTTGGATTTGGTTTTGCGCAGTTTATTTTATTTGAAGCATAAGTTTTATCAAAAAATGCATAATCTCCGCGTTCTATGTGATTTTCCCAATGACTTTGGATTGTGTTTGTGCCGCACACAACTCTGTGATTTTTTCGCAGAGTTTTTATAAGTTCGCACGTTTTTTCATGAATTTTTGGATTAAAATAAAGTCTGAATAAATCCATTTCAACTTTTGGAATATTATGAATTTGCACTTCGTAACTTGTTTTTACTTTTCCGCCGATTTTTAAAAATCCATCAAAAAGATTGCGCTGCAAAGATTGTACTCGGGAATTAAAAGTATTCCAAAATTCAACAATAGAAATGTTGCCGGTTTCGAGTTTATCCCAAATATTATCATTTTGTTGATTGCAAATGTTAAAAAAATCGTCTTTTGTAGTATTCAGTTTTTTGAAAATCACCTGCATGTCGAAAGTAGTCGTAACAACGCCACCCATATCAAAAATAAAAAGCATAATATCATTATAAAATAAAAACTATTTCAATTCTAGTGGTTTTTTTTGTAAAAAAAGAATATAATTGTTTTATGAGTACTAATTTGTTTCCACGAGTTTTTTTAAAATCAAAAGAAGAAAAAGAAATTTTACAGGGATTTCCATGGGTTTTTGACAATGAAATTTCTCATTTTAAACATAGAAATGATGAGAAAAGTGAATGGAAAAATGAACAGCTAAACGAATGTTCTGTTGACGATGGAAAAATTGTCGAAGTGTATACAAAAGCAGGTGGATTTCTAGGAACTGGAGTTTTAAATAAAAAGTCAAAAATAACTGTAAGAATTTTTGATAACCAGCATGCAGATAAAATCTGTGAAAATCTTGATTTTTATTGGGAAAGGAAAATTACAGATTCATATAGTTTGCGTCAAAATTATTTTACAAAGCAGGATTCTTATCGTCTGGTTTTTGCAGAAGCAGATTTGATTCCAGGATTTATCTGTGAACATTTTTGTGATGAACAGGGCAGAGTTTTTCTTGTAGTTCAGTTTCTTTCTCTTTCCTGTGAAGTATTTAGAAAACAAATTCTTGCAGCTTTACAAAAAGTATGCAAACCAAACGGAATTTTTGAAAGAAGTGATGTTTCTGTTCGTGAAAAAGAAGGTTTGCCGCTTGTTACTGGTTGGATTGGAAAAGAATTTGAAACAAAAATTACGATAATTGAAAATGGCATAAAATTAGATGTAGACTTGTTGAATGGACAAAAAACAGGATATTTTTTAGATCAAAAGTTTAATCGTCAGGTAGCAGCAAAATTTTGCAAAGGAAAACGCGTCCTTGATACGTTTACTCACACAGGAGCTTTTGGCTTGAATGCTGCATTGGCTGGAGCAAAAGAAGTAATTTCTGTAGATATTTCACCAGAAGCTGTGGAGATTGTAAATCACAATATTCAGATGAATCATCAAAAAAAAGTAATGAAAGCTGTTTGTGCTGATGTCTTTGATTTGCTTAAAACTTATGAAGCAGAGAATAAGAAATTTGATGTCATAATTCTTGATCCTCCTGCATTTACAAAATCAGCCAAAATGATAGAAAAAGCTTACGGTGGCTACAAAGAAATAAATCTTCGTGCAATGCGTCTTTTAACAGAAGGTGGCATTTTAATAACTTGTTCGTGTTCATATTTTATGGAATCGTCAATGTTTTGTGACATGATTATGCACGCAGCTATGGACAGTCATAAAAAAGTGCAGATTCTTGAAAAAAGAGGAGCTGGTCCTGATCATCCTGTTTTACTTGGCTATCCTAAATCTGAATATTTAAAATGTGTGGTTTGTCGTGTCATATAATTGTGTTGTTATTTTAGGACCTACGGCAGTAGGAAAAACATCGATAGGAGTTTCTGTTGCGCATGCTCTTGATGGCGAGATTATTTCAGCAGATTCAAGACAGACTTACAGACGACTTGATATTGGTTCTGGAAAAGATTTATGCGAATATATCATTGACGGAAAACAAATTCCTTATCATCTTATTGATATAGTTGACTTGCCGGCTGAATATACTGTTTATGATTATCAAAAAGATTTTTACAAAGCATTTGAAGATATAATTCAGAGAAAAAAAAGACCTGTTGTTGTTGGTGGCACGGGAATGTATCTTGATGCAATTATCAGGGATTATAAACTTGTAAATCTAGAAGACAATAAAGTACTTCATGCTGAGCTTGAATCAACTCCATTGGAAATGTTGTGCGAACGTCTTTTAAAAGAGCAGCCAGATTTACATGTAAAAGCAGATTTACAGGAAAAAGAACGCGTTATTAAGGCAATTGAGATAATAGAAGCTAAGAAAAGAGGAAATGATACAACTTCAGATTACCGTCCTCATATTAATCCATTTATCATAGGAACAACAATAAATCGCGAACAACTTTGGCAAAATATTTCTATTCGCCTAAAAGAAAGACTTGAAGAAGGCATGCTTGATGAAGTTCGTTCTATCCATGATGATGGCATAAGCTGGGAACGACTTGAGAAGCTTGGGTTAGAATACCGATATTGTTCATTGTTTTTGCAGGGGAAAATTGCTTCCAAAGATGAATTGTTTGAACAGCTTTTTATCGCAATCAGACAGTTTTCTAAACGACAGCAAACCTGGTTTAGAATGATGGAAAAAAAAGGAGTTGAAATCCACTGGCTTGAGCCTGCATCCAAAGAAGAAAGAATAAATCAGGCTCTCCAATTGATTTCAAAAGAAAGTTTCGAATGATTAAATATTATGCGTTTGCTGCGATTTTTACAGTTTCTGCAATTTCTGTCAGATAACCTGTGCGGATACAACTGTCAAAAAGTTCTTTTGAGATGTAATCAGTTTTTACATCTTCGTAGCCGTCTAAATCACGAACGATTTTTACAACAAAACCGTCTTCCATTTCGCGCAAAATAGTCATATAGTCTGTGTTTTTTCCAATGCTTTTAAGTGTGTAAGTTTTCATATTTTCTTACCTCCCGTATTGAATAAGAAATTTTCCACAAAAATATCTTGAAAATGATTTAACAAGATGCCATTATTTATATAATCGGATTTTCAAAAAAAAATGTTAGAAAAATTTATAAAAAAATTGAATTTTGATGCGCATTTTCACTATACGGACTGTAAAAATCTTGGAATTTGTGATTTTCCAGATGATTTTACAGGAATTTCGTGTGCTCATTGCAAAAATGAATGGGAAATCCAAAAAAACTCTCCGTATTTTATTATAAAGTCATATGGATTGCATCCACAAAATGCTCGAAATTATAATCTTTCTTCTATATACTTTTTGGAAAATCTGGTTTCAAATAAGGAAATTTCATTTATTGGTGAATGTGGATTTGATTTATTTTGCGATGAATATAAAATTTATGAAAAAAAACAGGAAGAATTTTTTAATATTCAGATAGAAATGGCAATTAAAAATAATCTTCCTGTTGTAATCCACTGCAGAAAGGCAAATCATAAGCTTTTTAAATATAAAAAACAACTTTCAAAATTGCCGGAAGTACTGTTTCATTCATTTATGGGACCTGCGTCTGAAGCTTTGAGCCTTTTAAATCACGATATAAACGGATATTTTAGTTTTGGAAAGCAGATTTTCAATGGAAACAAGAAAGTGCTTGATTGCATCATGAATCTGCCGCCAGAAAGAATTCTTTGCGAAACGGATGCCCCTTTTCAGTTTTTAAAAGGAGAAAAATTTACATCTCCAGCCGAAATCACTAAAATTCAACAAAAGGTGAGTGAGATTTTGGAAACACGCAGTTCTTTCGCTCAAGAAGGTAAAACAGACGGCAAAACAGGAAAGATTTCTCTTTTCTAAGGAAAGTTTTTTTTGTATAATATAATTTATGAATACTACAAAACAATTTGAAAAATACAAAATTACTACATTAATAAATCTAGGAGCTTCAGTTTTATTTTCGCTTCTTCTCATTAATTTTTCCTTGGATATTTCGATTTTGGCATTTCCAATTGGAGCAGCTTATTGTGCAATTACTGTTTTATTTTCATTAAAAATGATACTCAAAACTGACGGCAAGTTGATTTACAAAGTAATCAAACTTACAGAATACCTGCCGTATGTATTTTTTATTTCATTTATTTTACGAAGGGCAGGTAAAAACGGAACACCATTTTTTTATGATGTAATTACAGTGGTTTTATGGTTTGTAATTTTTGTTTGTTCATTTATGACATCAAGAAAACTTTATCCTAAAAAGAATGCACTAATAGTAAAAGGATGGAAAACTGCTCCTGTAGAACGAAAATTCAAAGGTTTAAGCAAAATAATTTTTGAAGTTGTAGACTGGATTGATGCTTTAGTCTGGTCAATTTTTACAGTATTGATTTTTCAAATTTTCGTTCTGCAACTTTATGAAATTCCATCAGAATCTATGGTTCCTACTTTCCTGATTAAAGACCGTGTTTTTGTAAGTAAAATTGATTGCGGACCCAAATTTCCGTTGACAGATGTAGGACTTCCAGATTTTAGAAAATATAAAAGGGGTGATACAATTGTTTTGCGAAATCCTCATTACAGTTTAGACAGAAAATCTGAAGTGAAAACTGTAACTTCACAACTTGTTTATATGCTTTCATTGATGACAGTAAATTTAAACAAAGATGAAAACGGAGAAATGAAGGCTGACCCTCTTGTAAAGCGCATTACTGGACTTCCTGGAGAACAGCTTGTAATGCAGGATGGAGTTTTGTATGTGCGAACAAAAGACAGTGATGAATTTATTCCGTCAAAAATTGATGAAAAATATGCAACCTGGAATTTAAATGCCATTCATCCTAAGCAAAGACAAAAGGTGCAAAGTTTTCCGCTTTCTGCAGAAGAATACCAAAAAATGCTTGATTTCGAAGAAGAACGCAGACAGTTTGATTTGAATGCAGCATCAATAAGAGCTGGAGAAATTGTTAGGGAAATTTCAAAGTATGAAGCAAATAATAATCTTCTTGGTGATTTTTCCGCTCCAGATTTATGGGAATATGATTTATTTAAAAATGTTCAGCAGATTACAGCAAATATAATTTACAAAACAGGTGGGGTGGACTGGTTTGATAAATTCATGACTTCTTGGACAGAGAATAAAAACAAAAGCAGAGATTATTACCAGCAATCAAATTTTACATTGAATGTTATGACAAAACTTACTTTTGGTGAAATGGTTTTGCGTTATGCGCAACTTTTGGATTCAGGTGTGAATTTTTCAAACTTGAACTATGATGAGCAGATAAAATCATATTTTCAAAAAGCTGAAATTTTAAACTGGTATATTCAAATGCTTTTGGACGAAAGAAATATGCCTCTTTTCCCGGAAAATGATTCAAATGGAAATCCTCAATACATTCCTGAGAATTGTTACTTTATGATGGGGGACAATCGTTTTAATTCTCTTGATTTACGTCATTCCTATGAGCAAACATTGAAACCTCTTTGCAATGATGACTATATGTCTGTGACTTACTATTCAATGATGTCACCACAATATATCAATAAAAAATATATTATCGGTAAACCTGTATTTAGATTCTGGCCGCTTGAAAGACTTGGAAAAGTATAAAAAAAATTATCAAAAAAAATAATATTTTAAGAATAAAAAAAACTCAAACAGTTTGGAATTGCTGTTTGAGTTTTTTTTATTAAACGTCTTTAATTTTACTTGTTGTGCATTTTTTGTTTATCGACCGCAGCACTGTTTGTATTTTTTACCGCTTCCACAAGGACATGGAGCATTTCTGCCGACTTTTGGCATTGTTCTGCGAACTGTGATGTTATCACCCTGTGACCTTTGGTTTGTGGCACTATTTACAGCCTGTCTTCTTGCCATATCTCCATTGAAACTAGAGCGGGCTGCATTTTGGGAATTTACTGCAGCTGATTGTTGTGCAAAACTTGAAGCGCTTTCGTTATGTTGAGCATTCACATTGTTCATCTGCTGCTTTTGAGCTTCAATCATTCGTTTTCTCTGTTCTGCAGCCTCTGGAGAAAGCTGAATGCGCACTTTAAATACTCTTGACATGACAGTGTGTCGTATCGTTGAAAGCATTTCATCAAAAATATTAAATCCATCGATTTTGTATTCTGTCAATGGATTTTTTGAACCGTAAGAACGGAGTGCAACAGCTTCCCTTAAACCTTCCAAAGTTTCCAGTTGATCGAGCCATTTTTTATCGATAATCTGAACATATTGATAACGAATAAACATATTCAGGTTTTCTTTACCTGCAAGAGTTTCTTTTTCAGTAATGTCATTTTGCAAAGCGGCGATAACACTTTCTCGAGTCATATTTTCCGCTGGAAGCTGAATACCAAATGTATTTCTAATATTTTCGTTTAATTCATTAAAAGGAACATTTGAGTTTTTGTTGTGTTTTGCTTCATATTCATAGTTGTCAAAAAGACTTTCAACTTCTTCTTTTGCATTGTTCATTACTCGGGCAGATAAATCATTATCTGCAAGAATCTGATCACGCTGATTGTAGATTACAGTTCTCTGTTCATTTAAAACATCATCATAATCAAGAAGATGCTTACGAATTTCAAAGTTTCTGTCTTCTACTTTCTGTTGTGCTTTTTCAATTCCTTTGTTGAGCCAAGGATGGTCAATTGGTTCTCCTGGCTGCATTCCAATTCTCTGCATCATAACTTTCATGCGTTCACCGCCGAAAAGTCGCATTAAATCATCATCCATTGAAATGTAGAATTTTGAACGTCCAGGATCTCCTTGACGACCTGAACGACCGCGAAGCTGATTGTCGATACGTCGTGATTCATGACGTTCTGTACCAATTACATAAAGTCCACCAAGAGAACGAACTTCTTCGTAGTCTTTTTTCCAATTTTCTTTTTCAATTGCAAGCGCTGCTTTGAACTGTTCTTCTGTTGCATTTGTACCGGCTTTTTTTCTGGCACGGAATTCAGGTGAACCACCCAGTTTGATATCAGTACCACGGCCAGCCATGTTTGTTGCAATTGTTACTGAACCTTTTGCTCCGGCTTCTGCAATAATAAGAGCTTCCCTTGCATGATTTTTTGCATTCAAAACTTCATGACGAATTCCTTTTCTTGTCAAAATTGCTGAAAGATGTTCAGATTTTTCTACAGAAACTGTACCAACAAGAACTGGCTGACCTTTGTCGTGTGCAATTTTTATTTCATTTGCAATTGCTTCCCATTTTTCAGCTTCATTCAAATAAACTTCATCATTTTCATCAATGCGGGCAACAGGAAGGTTTGTAGGAATGGCAACTACATCAAGATTGTAAATTTTGTTGAATTCTACTGCTTCTGTTGCAGCAGTACCAGTCATACCAGAAAGTTTATCATACATTCGGAAAAAGTTCTGGAAAGTGATTGTTGCCATTGTTCTGTTTCGCTGAGCAATTCTGATATGTTCTTTTGCTTCAATTGCCTGGTGCAAACCGTCAGAATATCGTCTCCCTTCGAGAACACGTCCTGTAAATTCATCGATGATTTCAACTTTTCCGTCGCGAACAAGATAATCAACATCATTATGGAAAAGAAGGTGAGCGCGCAGTGCTTGAGTAAAATAGTGTGTGTATTCAAAGTTTTCTTCATCTTCCAAAGAACCTGTAATAAGATTGTGTTTGTGAAGAATGTCGTTGATATGAAGCATACCTTTGTCGGTAAAAGATACTCGTTTTGATTTTTCATCGATAGTATAATCACCTTCAATTTTGGCACGTTCTTCTGGGGTCATCATTGTTTCATCAGGATATTCACCAGTTTTTGGGTCTTTTTGAACTTCTTTGAGTTCCCCAACATATTTATCTACTTCATGATATTTATAAGTATCATCTTCGCCTGCACCAGAAATGATAAGTGGAGTTCTCGCCTCATCAATTAAAATGGAGTCGATTTCGTCAACAATACAATAATTAAATCCACGTTGAACTTTATCTTTTAAATCAATCTTCATATTGTCGCGAAGATAGTCAAAACCAAATTCGTTGTTTGTTCCGTAAGTAATATCGCAGTTGTAAGAAATTTTTCTAGTTTCATTATCCATGTTGGAAAGAATTGAACCGACTGTACAACCAAGATATTCAAAAACCGGACGCATTGTGTCAGCATCACGTTCTGCAAGATAATCGTTTACTGTAACAACGTGAACACCTTTTCCCGTTAAAGAGTTTAAATACGCTGCTATTACAGCAACAAGAGTTTTTCCTTCACCAGTTTTCATTTCTGTGATGCGGCCTTTGTGAAGGTTTATTGCACCCATAATCTGAACATCGAAAGCACGTTCATTTCTGATTCGGCTGGCAGCTTCTCTTGCCAATGCAAAAGCTTGTGGAAGTATATCATCCAGCGTTTTGCCTGCAGCAAGTTCTTCTTTAAATTTTTTTGTTTGTTCAGGAAACTCTTCCGGTGGTAAAGATTTTGCCCATTCTTCCTGTGCATTTACAGCATCAAGAATTGGTTTTAATGCTTTGACATCACGGTCGTTTTGTGAGCCAAATATTGCAGTAAGAATTTTATCAAGTAACATGAAATTTTCCTTTTTTTAAAATGATTTAATAATTATATATGAATATGAGAAAATTTACTATATAAATATGCATTCCGGCAAGTATTTTTTTTTGAAAAACCGGCAAAGGGTATGGAGCAACGCGAAGCGGCCACTGGACTGAGCGAAGTGAAACGAAGCGAGGGAAGCGGCTGACCGTTAGGGAATTGCGGAACACCCTGGTTTTGCGAAGTGAAACGAAGCAAAATGCCTGTGATTTTGCCTGTGATTTTGATTGAAATTTGTAGAAGTAATTTATATAATTATTTTGATATGAATAAAAATTTTTTTGCTGCGACAATTTTCTTCTTTATATTTTTGGGATTTATTTCCTGTTCTAAAAATGAAACAATTCAATCTATCAGTGAAAATGAACTTTTTCAGATTTCTTATGGCAAATTTTCTCAGCAGCTTAGTGTTAATGATTTAAATAACAGTGGAGAAGTGCGTTATGGAATTGCTATGCAGGACGGCTTTTTTTATATAGTAAACGGTGAAGCTCAAAAAATAATGGAATTAAATTCTTATGGTGATTTACTTACTTTGTTTTACAATGAGGAATCGCAAACGGCGAGATTTATAGAAAATTCTAAACGCCCTGAAGATTGTGTGCGTCACGAAATTTCTTATCCTTTTGAATATCCAGGAAGTATTGCTGTAGATTCAAATAAAAATATTTATGCTGTAAGTTCCATTCCTAAAGACAGACAGGAACAAAGTGAAGACGGTTCCAAACTTTTTTGTCAGACAGTTTTGAGAATGTCACGCGATGGGGCAAATATAGAATACATTGGGCAGCAGGGACCTGGAGGAACTCCTTTTCCTTATATTAAACGCATATTTACAACAACAAAAGATGAGCTGGTTGTCATAAGCGTTTCTACAGAAGGAAAAATGGCTTACTGGTTTACAAAAGAAGGATTTTTGAAATTTATGATTCCGATTTCCAAAAATACAATTCCTTTGATAAAAAAGCAGAATGAACAGTCTGAGATTTTCCTTTCGATTGAAAATGTCGTGCCGGATCCAGTTAGTTATAAACTTTATGTTCAGGTTGATTATTATTCAACATATTTTGATGAAGATTCTAAGGTTCAATCAGGAATAAATTATATTCAAACACTTTTATATCCTTTTGATATAGAGACTGGAGTTTATGAAAGTCCACTTACTATTCCTGCGTATGAAGAATCTGTTGTGTCGGATTACAGCAAACTTACTTATCGCATCCCTTATGATTTTTTGGGAGTTACAAAAAGCGGATGGAAATTTTTTATTGTAAAAACGGAATCTGGATTTAACATAGAAATGCTCCAGAGTGAAAATCAGAGAATTTTGCGTCGTCAGTTTAAAGTGGATCATAATAAAATTATTTTTGATTCCATGGCTTTGTCTTTGGATGGAATAATAACCGCTTTGTATCTTGAAAAAGAATCTGCTAGAGTTGTTTGGTACAGAACTGACAGTCTTATTGATGCAATCGTAAAGAATTAATTTTAGGATGTTTTAATGTTTGAAGATACGCAAGAATTAACTCCAGATGATGATTCTGAAAAACAATTCAAATTTTATTACAATCGAGAAAAGAGGATTGCAAATGCTCCTCAAATCGTGCAGGATTATTATAACGGTAAAATGAAACCTGTCCGTGGAATAAAAATTTTTTTTCAAAAACAGAATGTCTGGATTCTTTTTGCTTTAATTCTTTTTGTAGGCGCTGCGTGGGTTTATTCAGGTTTGAATTCCACTCGTGCTTATGGAAAAATTGATGATATAAATTTTGAACTTCAGGCGTTTTCGTTTGAACAACAGATTTATGCTACAGTCAAAACTTTTAGGACAAAAAAAAATCAGGAAAAATACCAAAAAAAAGCCGAAACTTTTAAGCCTGCCAAAATTGAAGTTGAGTTTTTTGCAATCGAACAGAATAATCAGGTGAGTGACAAAACTTTTTCTTCTATTGTATTTGAAAATAATGAAGAATATATACGTGCAAAATTTACAGATTTTGATATAATTAGAATCGATGCAATTGTAAAACTGAATGATAAACAAATTGAACTTTCGGGAGTTGTAAAAAGATAATATGAGCAGATCAATAGCGTGTATAGATTACAGAAACGGAAAAATTTTTATTGCAAAACGTCAGATGAAAGGCGATATGGGTGGAAGATGGGAATTTCCTGGTGGAAAAATTGATGGAAATGAAGATTTTGAGACTGCAATAAAACGTGAAATGATGGAAGAATTTGGAGTAGAAGTAACTGTTGGACAGCATATAACAGGAACAACATTTTTTCATAAAGAAAAAGAATGTTTTTTGGATGCATTTGAAGTGCATCTGGCTCATGATGGAATAAAAAATCCTTTTGTGCTTACAGAGCATACTGATTATAAATGGGAAAATATTGAAAATATTCCAAATCTGTTTTTTGTTGATTCCGATCTCGCCATTTATGATGATGTAAAAAAGTGGTGTACAAAATGAAAAAAAACTTCAATAACAATGTAAGACTGCAAAAAGTATTTCCTTTCAAAGATTCATTATCAGTTCATGTCAAGTGGATTTTAAGTTTATTGATGCTTTTATCTTCTTTTTTAATTATAGGATGTGCAAAAAAGGATGAAACTGAAATTATTTTGGATAATAGTGAACCATTGGCTTTAGCTCCAAATGTGCAGTGGGCTGTTGTGAGCGAGCCGTATGCAGCATTCAAGGAATCAAAAGACTGGAGTTCATCTGTAATCGGGCATTGCAGAAAAGGAGATATTCTTCAGATAAAAGGCAAATCTTTGGATTCAAAAAACGAAGTATGGTATTGTTTTGAACAAGGCTGGCTACCTTCCAGTTCAGTTTTAGTTTATAACAATCGATTAAAAGCACAAAAAGTTTCAAATCAAACAGAAAAAAAGTAAGTTTGAATCATAATATTTTGTTTAGATATAGGGCAAACAATGTCAAAAATCAATATAATTGCAGAAATTGGTACTTCTCATGAAGGTTCAATTCAAAAAGCAAAGCAGCTTGTCGATTCTGCTGTGGACAGTGGTGCAGATACCGTAAAATTTCAATGGGTTTATGCTGATGAAATTCTTCATCCGAATACTGGATTTGTGCAGCTTCCAACTGGAAAAATTCCACTTTATCAAAGATTTTGTGAACTTGAATGCAATCCTGATTTTTACAGCGAATTACAGGATTATGTTCACAAAAAAGGAGCCAAATTCTGTTGTTCTCCATTTGGATTAAAAAGTCTGGAACAGCTTCTTGCCATCAAGCCTGATTTTGTGAAAATTGCAAGTCCAGAATTGAATCATTTTAAAATGCTCGAAAAACTAGCTGATTATCGGAAAAATCAGAAAAAACAATCACAATCTGTCGTTCCAGTCATTCTTTCAAGTGGAGTTTCAAAACTTTCTGATATTCAAGAAGCTATTGAAGTGCTCGGAACCGAAAAAGTTCAACTTCTTCATTGCATTACAAGTTATCCGGCTCCAGAAAGTGAATATAATCTGAAAGTCATAGAAAATCTGAAAAATATTTTTGGAATTGAATGTGGTGTCAGCGACCATAGTTTGGATCCAATTCTTGTTCCCGTTTTGAGTATTTTATGCGGTGGAACGATTATTGAAAAACATATTACTATGAGTAGAAAAACAGATGGACTGGATGATCCTGTTGCCCTTGAACCTGAACAATTTGCCTTGATGGTTCATGTTGTTCATCAAACTGAAGCGATGCTTAATCATTATGGAAAAGCAATTGGATTTAATCGTGCCGTTAAACAGCTTTCGGAACAGTTTGGTACAAATAAAATTTATGAATGTCTTGGTGATGGCGTAAAACGTCTTGCCACATCAGAGATAAAAAACTATAATCGAACGAATAGAAGTCTGCATTATATGAGGGATATGAAATGCGGCGAGATTGTTCAAAAATCGGATATTGCAATTTTACGAACGGAAAAAATTCTTTCTGTTGGTGCAAATCCGAAATTATTTGATTTATTAATTGGAAAAAAACTGACAAAATCTGTAAAAAATGGTGATGGAGTCCTGCTTGAACATTTTTTGTCTGAATAGACGTAGTTTTAGCTTACCCAAAAATTGCGTTGCGAACTTGATGATTGAATGTTGTACTTTTTTATGGGAGGAATTATGAAAACAAATGCATTAAAAGGAATGAAAGATATTTTGCCTCAGGAACAGAGAATGCGCGATTTTGTGCAGTCAAAAATTCTTGAAACATATAAATCAAGCGGTTTTGAACGCATTTCAACACCAATTCTTGAAGATTCTGAAAATCTTGATAAATCAGACGGTGGAGACAATCTGAATTTGATATTCAAAGTACTTAAACGTGGTGAAAAATTGGAATCAGCGCTTGCAAAACAAAATCCCACAGACAAAGATTTATCAGATATGGGATTGCGTTATGATTTAACTCTGCCGCTTACAAGATTTTTTTCAGCAAACAGAAATGAACTTTGTTTTCCATTCAAAGTAATTCAAACAGACAGAGTGTATCGTGCAGAACGTCCTCAGAAAGGCAGATTGCGAGAATTTGTTCAATGTGATATTGATATTCTTGGAGATTCAAGCGTAAATGCTGAAGTAGAATTAATTGATGTGACTGCGAATGCCATGCTTTCAATCGGATTTAAAGATTTTTATATAAATATTAATGACAGACGAATTCTTAGAAATATGCTTGAAACAATGGGATTTTTACCTGAGTCAATTGATTCTGTTTGCATCACTTTTGATAAACTTGATAAAATTGGTGCTGATGGTGTAAAGTCGGAGTTGCAGGAGAAACACTTTGACCAAAAAGCAATCGATGCACTTGTGGATTTTATTCAGCAGGGAGAAATCACTCTTGACAATGTAATTTCAAGATGTTCGGATGCAAGTATCGGTGATGATTTAAAATACATAATCCAGACTGCCAAGAAAGTTTCAGATGGAAAATATGATGTAAAATATTGTCCAAATCTTGTACGCGGTCAAGGATATTATACAGGTGCTGTTTTTGAAATTGCAAGTCCTTTGTTCAGCGGTGCAATTGGTGGCGGTGGTCGTTATGACAATTTGATTGGAAAATTTACAGGACAGAACATTCCAGCTGTTGGGTTTAGTATCGGTTTTGAACGCATTTGCAATATCCTTCTGGAACAAAATTATCAGATTCCTGGAGCTAAAGAACGATGTGCCTTGCTTTATGATGATTCTGTTGATTTTGCTGATATCATGAATATGGCAAAATCTTTAAGAAAAGATTACAGTGTTTCAGTTTTCAAAAAAGCAAAGAAAATGGGTACTCAATTTGATATGCTAGAAAAACAGGGATTTACAAAATTCGCTGTATTAAAAGAAGATCAGATTGTTTTAAAATAACCTTGTCTATTAATTATAGAATAAAAAATCATATAAAAAAACACACATTTGATTACATCGAAAAGAATTTTCAAATCAAATGTGTGTTCTTTTTTTATTCCTGTGGAATTTTAGGAATATTTTTTTCTTTGAATGCTTTTTTCATAAGGACAGGAACCACCATCGACGACACTATAATCAAAAGAATTACAGACGAAAAATATTTTGAATCAATTAATCCAACTGCGAGTCCTTTGCTTGCAACGATAAGCGCAACTTCACCACGAACCATCATTCCAAGACCTATCTGATAGCTTTCTTTCCAGTTAAAACCAAGTAGTTTAGAGATTCCACCACATCCTATAATTTTAGAGATGCAACCTACAATTACAAATGCAATTGAAAACAAAAGTAAACTTGCATTAAATCCCGAAAGATTTGTTTTTAATCCAATACTTGCAAAGAAAATTGGACTGAAAAGCATGTAACCGTTAATATCAATTTTTGATTCCATGTAAGAAGCATCGCTTAAATTACACAATACGATTCCCGCAATATATGCACCTGTAATATCAGCAATGCCAAAAAATTTTTCAGCACAGAATGCAAAAATGAATGAAAGTCCAAGCGCATAGATTGGAATTCGCCTTGAGCGAGGATGGCGCAAATCATACCATCTGAAAAGTTTGTAAACAATGAACCCCACAACAATTGCACATACAAAAAAAGCTAGAGTTTTTAAAATAATTCCAATATATCCGCCTTTTCCAGTGCTTACACCTAAAACAATTGTCAATACAATAATTCCAATCACATCATCAATTATTGCAGAAGAAATGATAGTTTGTCCTACATCGCTTTTGATTTTACCAAGCTCCTTTAATACAGCAACTGATATGCTTACTGATGTTGCAGTCAGAATAGTACCGATAAAAACAGATTTAAAAAATTCCTGAGTTCCAAAACCATCAAAACCCCAGAAACACAAAGCCATCACTGTTCCCATAATTAACGGAACAAAAACACCACAACAAGCAATTATAGTAGATTTTATGCCTGATTTTATAAGTGATTTAAGGTTTGTTCCAAGACCGGCAGAAAACATAATCAATATTACACCTATTTCAGCCATAAATGAAATGAAATTATTAGTTTCCTGATAAATATAATTCGGTTCGTTACCACCAAAATTTTTAAACCATGGAATAAATCTGAGTAAAAGTCCTGCAATAATCATTCCTGCAACCTGTGGAAATCCAAGTTTTTTGGCGGTTACTGCAAAATATTTCGTAACAATTAAAATGATTCCCATTGAAAGAAGAATGTGCAAAATGATTTCAGTACTTGAAGACGATGACATTTTAAAATACCTCGAATTAACGAAAATTGAATAAGATTATAGAAAAATTGAAGATTTTATTCAATATCTTAAAATAAAATAGAGCAGTGTGCAAAGAAAAGAGAATTTGATATCCAAAAAAAATATTTAACAAAGTTCGTAAACAAAATCCATTTGTAAATATATTCCAATTCATTTTTTTTGGATTTTATTTCTTGGAAAAAAGGATAAAATAATATATAATTTAATCGATTTTTATTTTAATCTTATTGCAATTTTTTTGGTGGTGTTATGAAATTTTTAAAATCCCTTTTCATAATATTGTTTTTTAACCTTTTTATTTCCTGTGCAACAACTTTAACTGTTCAAGTAAAGCGTCCTGCTCAACTTGATTTAAATGGTGCCAAAACTATTGCGGTTTTGCCATTCATTCCTTATCAAATCAAGAATTCTTCAGATGTTTTTTCCTTTATAATAGAAACCATTTTCTTGGATTATGATAAATGCAGCCCGGATGAAAAAAATTGTCTGAATAGATTAAAAAATGAAATCGAAACTGCTCTTTCAAAGTCACCTTATATTTCTCTTATAAATTCAAGTGAGGTTCAACGAGCAATCAAAAATAATTATTTAAATCCTGCTGATGTATATCTTACTGGCGAAGTTACAAATTTTTTCATTAATGACATTACACACAAAACTAAAGTACCGGTTAATTATTACGATACTGATGAAGAAGGAAATAAGAAAAAACGAACAGAGTATGAGGAAAAAATTGAATTTTCCAGAAATGTCAAATTGGAATTAGTTTATCAGGTTGTCGATAGTTCTACTGGAAAAGTTATTTCACATAAATCGGCTGATATTTCAAAGGAAAGTCTTTATTATGATAAAAAGAGTGAACTTCCTTCGGCTTATTCAATTGTAGAATACAAAATAATTGATTTGGCTAAAAAAATTATGCAGGATTTACAACCTTACACGATTAATAAATCAATAAAGTTGCTGAAAGATAAATCAAAAAATCCTGATATGAAAAATGCTGATAAACTGGCAAAAAAGAATTTTATCGAACAAAGTTATAATGAGTTTGTTCGAATATACAAGGAAACTGAACTTTTTGAGGCTGGATATAACGCGGCTGTTTTACAGCTTTCCTTGGGAAAATTAAGTTCTGCAAAAGAGATGATGGAAGAATTATATAATAAATTTCTTGATCAGAGGGCTATGAATGCCTTGGTTGATATAAACAATGAAATCTATCAGGCACAGAAACTTAGAAATCAGATTGAAAATCACGATGAATTTCTTGATTTCTAATAAGATGACAAATTAATGAAAAAAAATTGCTTTTTTGTTATTTTTCTATTTTTTTTTCTCGCAAATTGTTTTTCTCAAATGATTCCTGATGATTTATTTGGAATTTGGGAAAGTAAAGACAGATATATTTTTATAGAAAAAAATGATACAGAAAATGATAATCAGATTGTTATCTATTTAAAAACATATTATGGATGGTATGTTGACAGAACTGTTGAACCAAAAGAATATAATGAAAAAGTAAAAAGAAACCGCAATAATTCCACTCCCAAAAATGCTGAGCAAGTTTATTTTGAAATAAAACCGATAAATCAAACTAAAGATTTTGCTGTTTCAGATGATTCGGTTGCTTTTGAAATTCATTTAATATATTCAAAAAATGAAATACAAAAGATTCCTGTTGTAATTATAAATCAAAATATTTATCTAGATTTTTATATTCAGGATTCTGATGACAAATCATTTTACCGGGGAAATGCAGTTTCTCATGGAATTAAAGTTTCTTCCTGGAAAATACCTGAAAATATCAGCTGTCTGTATTTTTTTAATGATAATTTTTTTGATATTCGTTACTGGCTTACTGATATGGATTATGAGAAATCACAGGTTTCTCTTGATTTTGATAATGAAACATTTTTTGTAGACAAACACATTTTTTCAAGCGGTAATAATTATTCCTGTGTTACTGGAAGAAGTAAAAAAATCAGAAATGTTCAACCGCCTTTTATCATTCAAAAAAATCAAAATTATGAACAATTTAAGCCATATATTTATTATAATTATATAATAGAAGAAAATGATAAAAAACTGGAAAAAAAACTTTTTTTTAATAATGACAAATCTGTTATAGTTCTTGATAATGAACCGTATCTTACAAAACTTGCAGATAAAAATGATTTTGAAAGTTTGATGCAGATTGTAAGAAGTTCTAATTCACGACGAAAAACGTCTGCCAATTCTCTGTTTGAAGAAAATGATTTGGACTGGCACTGGGATTTGATAGACTACATTGAAAAAGATGATAAAATTATTCAGGAAGTTCGCCAAAGGCAAAAAGAATTTGGTCCTCGTGCAAAAGACTTGAAATAATTGTTTTCTATTATCTTTTTTACACATTTTTCTTATGATTATAGAATAAAATTCTCATTTGTGATAAAATAATCGGACTTACTAGGTAAAAAATTTATCTTGAATATATGGGGTACACAAATGAGTTTTAAACCAGTTGATCCAAAAGTTGATTTTCCTCTACAGGAAGAAGAAGTTTTAAAATTCTGGCAGGAAAAAGACATTTTTAAAAAATCTATAAGCCAAAGAGAAGGTGCAGAGGATTATGTTTTTTATGATGGACCTCCTTTTGCTACAGGTCTTCCACACTTTGGTCATTTTATTCCGTCAACAATTAAAGATATAATTCCCCGATATCAGACTATGAAAGGAAAAAAAGTCGAAAGAAGATTCGGTTGGGATTGCCATGGTCTTCCAATTGAAAATTTAATCGAAAAAGAACTTGGAATCAATTCAAAACATGAAATAGAACAGATGGGTATCGACAAATTTAATGAAGCGTGCCGTGCTTCTGTTTTGCGATATACTTCCGAATGGCGAAAAACCATCACACGTATGGGACGCTGGGTTGATTTTGACAATGATTACAAGACTATGAATCCAGAGTTTATGGAATCAATTTGGTGGGTTGCAAAATCTTTGTGGGATAAAAATCTTATTTACGAAGGAAAATATATTCTTCCGTATTGTCCACGCTGTTCTACAGTTCTTTCTACTCATGAACTTGCACAAGGTTATAAAGATGTTCAGGATCAGACTGTAACCGTACGTTTCAAAATCACAAAAGCACCAGCTGCAATTGATGATAAAGAAATCACAAATGGAAAAACTTATTTTCTGGCATGGACTACAACTCCGTGGACTTTGCCGTCAAACTTGGGTCTTTGTATGGGACCTGAAATTGATTATGTAAAAATTCTTGATAAAGCAAGCGGAGATTATTACATTTTTGCACAGGCACGTCTTTCAGCATATTATAAAAACGAAGAAGACTATCAGATTATTTATACTCGCAAAGGTAAAGATTTTGTGGGTGCAGAATATGAACCTCTTTTCCCTTATTTTGCAGAACTTTCTGATGCAAATGTTTGTGCTGAAAAATCAAAACAAAAATGCGAAAAAGGCGCATTCCGAATGTTCAATGCTGATTATGTATCAACTGAGGATGGTACTGGCATTGTTCATATTGCTCCTGCTTTTGGTGAAGAAGACCATAAAGTTTTTGCAGGTTCAGGTGTACCAGAAGTTGAACCTATAGATGCTGAATGTAAATTTACAAAAGAAATTCCTGAATACGAAGGAAGATTTGTAAAAGATTGTGATAAAGATATTATTGCACGCCTTAAAAACGAAGGAAAACTTGTAAAACGCGATACAATCGTTCACTCTTATCCTCATTGCTGGCGTTGTGGTTCTCCGTTGATTTATAGAGGAATAGGTTCGTGGTTTGTTCGAGTTGCTGACCATCATGAAAGTCTTTTAAAAGCAAACTCACAGATTGCATGGCAGCCAAATCACATTAAAGAAGGTCGTTTTGGTAAATGGCTGGCTGGAAGTCGTGACTGGGCTGTGAGCCGTAACAGATATTGGGGAAATCCAATTCCAATCTGGCGTTGTGATAATCCTGAATGTAAAGATTCTGTTTGTGTTGGAAGCCGTCAGGAATTAAAAGATTTATCTGGAATTTATCCAGAAGATTTGCACAAGCAGTTTGTTGATAAAATTACTTTCCCTTGTAAAAAATGTTCTGGTACAATGCGTCGTATTCCTGAGGTTTTTGACTGCTGGTTTGAAAGCGGTTCTATGCCATATGCACAACAGCATTATCCTTTTGAAAATAAAGAATATTTTGAACAACATTTCCCTGCAGATTTTATTTCTGAAGGGCTTGACCAGACTAGAGGATGGTTTTACACACTTACAATTTTAGCTTCCCATCTTTTTGATAAACCTGCTTTCAAGAATTGTATTGTAAACGGAATTGTTCTTGCAAGTGACGGGCGTAAAATGTCAAAATCTTTACGCAATTTTACAGATCCTGTTGAAGCAATCAATAAATTTGGTGCTGATGCAATCCGTCTTTTCCTTATGCATTCTGCAGTTGTAAAAGCTGATGAAATTCGCTATTCTGATGATGGAGTTCGTGAAATTCTCAAATCAATTCTTATTCCTTGGTGGAATTCATATTCTTTCTTTGTAACTTATGCCAATATCGATAAAGTTACTCCGACAGGTCATTATTTTGATTCAAAACTTCCTTCAAATCCACTTGATGCATGGCTTCTTTCAATCACTCAAAAATTGATTAGCGATGTTTCACATGCTTTGGATTCTTATGATTTATCAGCTGCTATTGACCCGATTGTAAAATTTATTGATGAATTAAATAACTGGTATATTCGTAGAAGTCGCCGCCGTTTCTGGAAATCAGAAAATGATACTGATAAAACAGAAGCTTATGAGGCACTTTATATTGCTTTGAAAACTCTTGCTAAAGTTGCAGCACCTTTTGTTCCGTTTATTACAGAAGAAATGTATTTAAATCTCAAAACTTCTGAAGATAAGGAATCAGTTCATCTTTGTGATTATCCGGTTCCAAATGAAAATTGGATAAATAAAGAACTTGAATTCAAAATGGAAACTGTTCAAAAAGCCGTTTCAATGGGACACAGCTTAAGAAATCAGTTTAATTTGAAAAACAGACAACCTTTGGCAAGTGTTGCTCTTGTTACAAGAAATGATGATGAAAAACGTGTTCTTGCAGAAATGGAAGAATGTATTCGCGAAGAATTGAATGTTAAAAAGGTTGAATTTCATGACCGCGAAGATGAACTTGTTGAATATAAGGCAAAAGCAAACTTCAAAGTTTTGGGAAAAGAACTCGGACCTTTGATGAAACAGGCTGCTGCAATTATTTCTACATTAACTTCTGAACAGATTCAGTCAATTCTGGACGGTACAAAACTTTCTATTGAAGTGTCAGGTAAGGAAGTTGAATTGGACAGCGAAAAAGTACTAGTTGAACGACTTGAAAAAGATGATTTGAAAGTATTGAATGACGGTACATTGACTGTTGGACTTGATTCAAAAGTTACTGATGAACTTAAAAAAGAAGGTTATGTTCGTGATTTAATTCGTGGTATTCAAAATCAGCGAAAAGAAAACGGATACAATGTTACAGACAGAATAAAAATCAAACTTTCAGGAGATGCAGATTTGCAATCAGCATTTAAAATGTTCGAAAGTTTTATTGCAAACGAAACTCTTGCAAATGAAATTGAATGGACTGACAGTTTAAAAAACAGCGTTGAAGTTGATTGTGATGATAAAAAATGGAGTTTATTCATTGATAAAGCATAATTGGAGTATTTTTCAAAAATTTTATTTTATTTTTCTTGTTTGTTTTATTGCAGTTTTTGTTTTGGGATGTAAAACAGTTCCTGTTACAAGAACTGTAAATCCAGTTGAACTGCTTGATGATGAAAGTGCATTTTACATTGCAATTCCCTCATCAGCAGATTCTGATTTGATTCAGAAAATAATAAAGAATTATGTTCCAAATCTTTCCGATTCAAATATCAAAATTATTTGTGATAAGATAGATACTGTTTATTGTGGAATTTCAAACAAAAAAAATTATATGGATTTTCAATGCGTGATTTCTGGAAACATTCCTCTAAACATGATGCCAAAGATTCTTACAAAGAAAAATGGTTGGAATTCTGCACAAATTATGCCGCAGAATTCTGCAAATCAATATAATCTATATTCACTTTCAAATGAAAATCTTTCTATTGAGATGTCTTTTCCTTCTGCAAATCTTGCAATTATAGGAAGAAATCTACCAAAGAGCTTGGAAAGATATGATTTGTTAAGTAAGCTTCCATCTGATAATATTGAATTGAATACTATTATCGATAAAAACCTTGCTGATTTTTTAAATGGAGCAAAAGATGAAATTCGTTTTTGTGCAAATAAACCTCAATCATTTTTGACAATTTTAACTGGCGCAAAACTGGATTTAAAACTGAAAGAGGTAAGTGGAAGTTTTGTTCAAGATGAAAAACATCAAAATCAGTATATTTTGAATTTGAAATTTAATTTTCTAAATGAAAAATATTTAAAAGCTGGAAAAACATTACTAACTCTTGCTTTTGGATTGACAAATTCTCAATCAATCATCGTTGGAACTGATGAACTTCAGATTAATGGCATAAAACTAGACAAAAATCAATTGATAAAATTGTTTCTTCCTTAATCAAAAAAGTGTAAAGTAAAAAAAAATTGTTCCAAAAAATTTTGTTATAGTAAAATGAAAAATAAAAAAATAATTTCAAAAAGTTGTAAATTCTCACTATTATTTACCTTTTTTTTGATAATTGGCTGTGTTTCTAAACCAGTTCCAATTCCAGGCGAAAAAAACATCCGAATTCAAAATTTTTATATTGAATATTCAAATATTGCAGATAAATATTTTGAACTGGAAGATTATCAAAATGCTGCAAAATATTACAAACTTGCAATGGAGAATAAAAAACTTTATTGGCAAGCATATTATAAACTTGCAAAATGTTATGCAATGCTTTCTGATTGGAAAAATGCGCTTCCAATGTTTGAAAAATTACTTGAACGCGATAAGGATAATCATTCACTCAAAGCAAGCTTAGCTTACATTTATGCAATGCAAGGAGATACAAAAAAAGCCATTGACATATACAAAGAATTGTTGGAAGAAGATTCCTTGAATGAAAAATATCTTGAAAATTATCTTGCAGTATTGCTGCATTCAAAAGAATCATTTATCGAAAATCAAGAAGAAATAAATAATATTTATGAAAAAATAGAAACAAATTTTCCAAATAATACAAATTTAAAATTATTTGATAATACAAAAACAAAGTATCTCGAAGAAATTAAATCAGTAAATCAGAATAATGATGAAGTTGAGTCAATAAATGACAGTGAAAATACTGAAGAATCTGAAAATGAAATAAAAAGTGAAAATATGGAATCAACAAAAAATGTTACTAAAGAATAGTATCAATAATTATTTATTTCTTTGTCTGAAAACAATTAATTTATACTAATTTTGTTCTAAAAATTGTCTGTATTTTTCAGCATCAACTCGAAATGCAATTATTGGCGAATCTTCTTCTTGTTTTGCGTGTTCCAGTGCAGCCAAAGCTTCGTTTAAAAGTCGTTCGCCGGAAACAATTCTTATGCTTCGCGTTGAAATACCAATATAACATTCTTTTTGTTCAATCATTTGCATAATCTCAGCATGAATTTTATCTGCGAAATTTAATGCATCATCTAAACACATACTGATTTTTATAGCAACTATGCAGTCATTTTTGTATTCAAAAATCAAATCTTTGAATTGAAACTGCAACGACAAATAATCAGATACTTTTTTGCTGTCTTCAGAATCACGTTCCATATTTGGAATATTGATGATAAAAACAGAAATATCAATTTCAGAAGAAATTGCACGATTTATTTCGTTTTCAAGACGAGTATCTAAATATGATTCCCAACCTAAACCAGTAACTGGATTAAAAAGTCCTAAAGGATTTATTTCTGAATTTTTTGAAATTGTATTTTCAATTGGAGTTTCTATTTCAACAGGAGTTTCGTAATCAGGTAATGAAGCAGAAATGACTTTGTCCTCGCTATCAGACTGAGAGTCATCTATTATATCTTCCGAATTTGAATTGTTGTTTTCAGAATTAATTTGCTGGAAGTTTTCTGCTATTTCAGTATTATTAATATCAGAATTTTGTTCTGATTCATTGTCAAAAGTATCCACGTTTTGTTCATTTATTGATGATGAATCGATGATGTTTGTATCAGAATTTTCTGTTATAACTATATCATCGTGATTATCTAGATCCTGTTGACTGTTAGATAATTCAATATCTGTTGTTGAATCAGAATCATTCTCATCCAAATGCAATTGAGAATCTGTTTCATCTTCGTCAATTTTATCATTTATAACTGATAAGTCAGAATCTGATTCAGAAGACACCGTAAAAATCTGTTTTTCTTGAAAATTTATATAGAAAATCAAAATAATTGTAATCAAAGTTACTATCAAAATGATTATAAAAGAAATTTTTGCATAATAATAAATTGAAGAAGGGCGCAATAGGTAAATATTACATAAAATTTCAAACTGACCGTTTTGAGTTCTGAAATTTGAACTGAAAGTTTTTGTTAAATTTGAAACTGTCAAATCAGCCGTAGCTTCCTTTGGATATTTTAAAATTTCACATTCATTCAATTTTATCTGGATAAATGAAAAATCATTAAAATTTCTTAAGACAGACTTGATATTTGATAAAGAACTTTCAGAAAAATCTTTATCGATAGAATTATACGCTTTTATATCTGAAATCAATGTATTATATCTCTGATTAGCTCGGGATTGACCTTGTGAGTATTCCTTGTAAATGTTTACACCAAAAAAAGCAATGGCAAAAGCAAAAACGGCTGATGCAAATAATGTGTAAAAAATGATAAACTTGTTTTTCATATTATATTATTATACTCCACAATGTAAGAGTGTGCAAGATTTAGAATTTCAGAATAATCATTTTTTTTCAATTTAACTTTTAAAAATGCTGCAAGTGGAAGAAGTGGTATTTCTAAGTCTTGTATTGAGGATTTTAGAATATAATTTAAGAATTTAGTATAATTAAAAGTTTGATTTTTTAAAAAATCCATGATTAATCCGGGATTGCTTGTTTTTTTTAATTTTTGTTGTAAATAATAAATAGAATTTTCATATTTGATTGAATAATCATTTTTTGTAACAAACGATTCAAAAGAATTTTTATAAGATTGTAAAAGTTTTGTTGTAAACTTACCATCCAGCTGGTATAATTTTGTTCTAAACATCAGATTGTCATAAAGAAATTCTGCATTGTAAATTTTAGTTTCTTCTTTGTGATAAAGAACATCAAGATATGTTCCGTTAGTGTAGGATTTACCGTTTTGATAGGAAAAATCAGCACCAAAAACCTGGACGTTTTCAAAACCGCAATAAAATGCGAAATCAGTTGCTGTAATTGTAACAGTTCCAGCTCCTGAAAACAGATTTGGGAAAAAAAAATCAGAGAAACTTTGAACTAGAGTCGAAAAAGGGTGACCACTTGTAAAATAACGAATATTGCAGTTTTTTTCGTAAAGATATTTACATGCTTTGTAATTTGAAGTAAGGTCAAACAAAAATAAAGTATTGGTCATATCAACATTATGAAGAAAATGATTGTAAGAAATGTTTTGTCCATCAATTGAAATAACAACATCTGGAATTATATTGTGCCTGATAAGTGAAGAATATGCTGTGTCTGTTGAAATAATATAAAAAGAATTGCGATTTTTTTGTAAATTGTGGATTGTATTGTCAAGAGTTGTCCCCGCTGCAATTACCGCTGCTGTTTTTGATAAATCTGGAATAATTTTTTTATTTAGATTTTCGTGGGAATTGCAATTATTCTTAGTGGAAAGAAGTTTCAGATTATTTAAAATATTGTTCATCCAAAGTTTTCCAAAATGAGACTGTGTGGAAAAATCACTTGAAATCAGATTTACGGCATTTTGAATTTTTTCATAAATTTTGGGTATGATTTCCTTATTTTCATTTGACCAGCCGCGAGTTTCAATTATTTTGAAAGTATTCAGTTTTACAGGCAAATAAATCTGGCATAATTTTGATTCAATTTCATCAAAATTACAGAAATATATGTTTTTTTTATTAATAAAATTTCTGATTTCAAGACCATTTTCAGGTGATAAAAGAAAAGAAAAGTCATTTTCGGAAAGTTCAATACAAAAAAAAACAGAATCATTGAAAGTTTGAACAAGATTTTTTAAAAGAATTCCAGAAGAAACTCCAATTAATATAAAAAAGTCATATTTTTTCTCAATTCCTTCGACAATTCTTTGAGCTTCAAGTTGTGGATTATATTTTGATTCTGCTGTTCTGCCATTTTGAAAAACGGGAATTAGAGAACCACTTTTTGTTGTCATGATGGAATTGTAAATTGAATTCATATTATTGCCTTCTATTTGAAAAAAATATTTTTGAAAAAAACACTTGGTTATTCAGCTGTTATCAAAATAATTTGTAAAAATTGAATTTACTTTATCAAATAATTTATGGTGCTTTTCTTCTATATAATTTAATATTTCGGAATTTTGGGAATGTGAATATTGGACAAAATCCAGTGGATAAAACTGCTTTTTTATTTCTTCGCGAAAAAAGTTATCTTTTAAGAATATTTTTATTTTTTCAAGGTTGATTTTTTTATTTTGGTTTGTAAAAAAAGTATCAAAGTTTTTTTTGATTTGATTTGGTGGAATTAATTTTTCAAATTCTTCTATCGAAATATCTTGGATTTGTCCAAGTGAATTATTTCTGTCATTTTCTTCAATAATTCGAAAAACTTTCTTGTTATGTAAGTTAAAATTGCAAAACCAGTTTTCATAAACTTTAAGACTTTCTGAATTAATCATTGCAGAAACTTGTTTTTGTTCTGTTGAATTTAGTTTAAAATCTGAAATTTGAGAATTCGTCTGCAATTCATTTGGATTTGTATGTTGAAATCCTATTTTGCTGTGCAAATCTAATCCACAAAAATAAATGTTTCCTGTGGAATTCTCCATTGCAAATTGTAATGCTGTGCCGCTGACAGTTCCATTACGTTTTGCATTGCAAAAATCAATTTCAGAAAAAATTGACATATCTTTTGAAATCCCATCATCGTAAATTAATGGTAAAATTGGATTTTGTTGTAAAATCTTCTTTTGACAACAGCTTTCAGAAGAAATTGCAATGACAGTATCTGGATTTTTTTCAAGTATTTTTAGATGTTCCTTAGCCCAATATCCTCCGTCTGTAGAAAAACATAAATCAGGAATGATATTATGTTCTAAACAGCATTTTATGGCGGAAGAAAGAGCTATGATAAAATATTTATTTTGATTTCTTTGAATTAGTGAAATGACAGCCTGCAAACTCGGTCCAGATGCAATTATCAGTACATCATTTGAAATATAATTTTTAAGTAAAACAGGATTTTTAAGAAAATTAAAAAAATAAATCGTATTTAAAAACCATTTTTTTTCAAAAAATTGGGATGTGATTAAGACAGTACGTGCTTTTTGTGTGACATTTTTTATTGTCTGCCAAAATGCTTTTTCAAAATGTGGAAAATATTTTGGAGTTGCATTCCAACTGCAAAAAACAGAAGAAAGAATGTCAGATTCGGAAAAATGTGATGAAAGAAAGTTTTCAAAAGAGTAGAGATTTTTATAATACGGAAAAAAATCTATAACTAAATCAAACTTGTCATCAAATTTTTTAAATTCTTGTAAATAACGTATACCAACAAGTTTTGCTGAAGGAAATCTTTTTCTAAAAAAACTGGCACAATATGAAATTCCAGGTTCAGTAATAAAAATTAGTGTGGGAGTAAAGGGAAAATTGCAGTTTTCAACAAATCTTTGAGCTTCTTTTTGAGGTGAGTAACTAGAATGGAAAAAAAATCCGTCTATTGTGACTGTTAATTCACCATTTTTTGCATTTTGAAAAACAACTTCCAAAAATTTCCCACCTTATGATTCAAAATAGTTTTTGATATCTTCTTTTTGTTTTATTTCAAAAACTTCAATATTTATGATTTCAGCACAATTATCCAGAATATCTTTAAGGTTAAAAATAATATGTGTCAACAAAAGTTCATTTGGCAGTTTAATTTTTGAAGGTATAAAAAGTTTTAAACTATAATCATCATTCTGTTTACAAAAAAAAGGATAACTATACCAAAACAAAAATCTATTACAAATTTCTGTGAATATTGAATTTAAAAATATGTTTTTAGATAATTGTTTCGTTGCATTTGTACAAACAAAAGTTTCAATTGCTTCTTCAAAATCAATTTTCGCAATATAAGAATTTTCATTTTCAGAATAATTTTGAGTAATTAATTCATAATCAAGTTTATTGCTGTTATTAATTTTTTGAAAATCATCAAGCATTTGTTCAGAAATTTCACAATCACAAAACATAATGTAATTATTGCTGATTTTGCAAAAAGAAATATTATCGTGCAATTCTTTCATATTGCTAAAAACTTTTGAAAGAAAATCATAATGGTTTTTATTAACAGTGACGATTTTCTTGTAACAGAAAATTGATGTAAAATCTTCTTGCGCAACTGCAAAATTTGTGATGGTTTTTCCGTCTAAACCAAGACTGTCTTTTATTGTATAATAATTTCCTGTTAATTCAAAAATTGCGAAAACTTGAATTTTATATTTCGTAATAAAATCAGAAAAAGCGAATAATTTATTTTTATTTAAAACTTGTGCTTCAAATGATGGTGTTTTTTCACTTTTTTTATTTTCATTTTTACCAACTATTGAAGTTTCGTTTTCATTTGAAAGTAAATTATTCGCTTTGTTGAAAAGTCCCATTTTAATTTAAACCTAATTTTTCAAATACATTTTTGAAAAGTATAAATTTATCAGAATTTGCAAATTCTTCAATTTTTTCTTCTGGTAAATCTTCCAAAAGCTGATCCATATAAACCAAAAGTGATTTTACATCCTGCATTAAATCTTGACTTAATGGTTTTTGAGTTTGAATAGTTTCAGAAACATCAGATTTTTCTTCTGTTTGGTTTTCATTTTCAACATTTTCATCTGAAGAATTTACATTTTCCAAATTTTCCGGCTGAATTTCAGGTTCATTTTGTTCTGTAGCTTTAGGTTCTTCAATAATTTGTTCTGATAAAGAATCATCAAAATCAACACTAAAACTTTCCTGTTCAGGTTCGCTGGAAATATTTTCAAATGTGTCAAATACAGGTTCATTTTCGGAATTTTTCTGGAGATTTTCATCATCCATGTCGATATCAACAGCAGTTTCTTCAATCACAGGTTCCTGATCCAAAATGTCAGAATTTGCAAGTTCAATAAAATCATCTTCCAAAGTTTCCTGTTCAGATTGATTTTCAGACTGAATATCTTCTACAGAGATTTCTTCCTGTTGATTTTGTTGATCTCTTTCAAATGCTGCTTTATCACTTTCCAAAATAGAATTTGTATCTTGATTTTCTAAAAGTTTTTCCACAGTAGGGATGTCATCATCAGTTTGTTCATTGTCAAAAGAGTCAACTGTTTCAAACGGTTCTTCTGTTAATTCAGGTTCTTCTAAAACTGTATCACTGTCATTTTCAGTTGAATCTGTCTCCATAAAATCCTGTGAATCTGATTCTACAAAAATATCATCTTCTTTTGGAATAGAAATTTCTTCTGGCAAATCTTCATCAAAAGTGTCATCAATTGAGATTTCAGTAATATTTTCGATTTTTGGTTCTTCAAGAGATTCATTTTCAAAATCAAAATTTATTTCATCATCAGACTGTTCATCAGATATTATTGTGTCAAAAGATTCTTCTTCAACTGGAGTTTCTTCAATTATTGGTTCTTCACCGAAAGATTCTTCAATAACAGGAGTTTCCTCTGAAACAATTTCATCTTCAACAACTGGAGTTTCGTCAACTAAAACTTCTTCCACTGGAGTTTCCTCGATTATTGGTTCTTCAGCGAAAGATTCTTCAACGACAGGAGTTTCCTCTGAAATAATTTCATCTTCAATAACTGGCGAATCGTCAACTAAAACTTCTTCCACTGGAGTTTCCTCGATTATTGGTTCTTCAGCGAAAGGTTCTTCAACGACTGGAGTTTCGTCAATCACAATTTCATCTTCAACAACTGGCGAATCGTCAGCCAAAACTTCTTCAACTGGAGTTTCCTCGATTATTGGTTCTTCAGCGAAAGATTCTTCAACGACAGGAGTTTCTTCTGAAATAATTTCATCTTCAATAACTGGCGAATCGTCAGCCAAAACTTCTTCAACTGGAGTTTCTTCGATTATTGGTTCTTCAGCGAAAGATTCTTCAACGACAGGAGTTTCTTCTGAAACAATTTCATCTTCAACTGGAGCTTCGTCAATCACAATTTCATCTTCAACAACTGGCGAATCGTCGACTAAAACTTCTTCAACTGGAGTTTCTTCGATTATTGTTTCTTCAGCGCAAGGTTCTTCAACGACAGGAGTTTCCTCTGAAACAATTTCATCTTCAACAACTGGAGTTTCAACAATCACAATTTCATCTTCAATCACTGGCGAATCGTCGACTAAAACTTCTTCAGAATCATTTTTTTCATCTGAAAAATCTGCATTGTTCATAATGTTGTCAAGTTCATCAAATGAAAGTGCAATTGTATCGTCATCATCTAAATCAGAGAAGAAACCGCCTTCATCTTTTTTTTCTTCCTGAGGAATTTTAAGTTCTTTTTGTTCTTGAACAGATTTTTCAGCTTCTTCTGCTTTAATTTCTTCTATATTATTTTTCAAAGTATTGATATCATTTTTCAAATTCTGAAGCTCTGCCATAATTTGCTGCAAAATAGATGTGTCAACAAAAGAGGAGGTTTGTGCGGTATTTTGATTTTCAGAAACATTATTGGTTTCTTCAGATTGAGGAATCTGTTCAGTAGATTCTGTTTTTTCTGTTGATTTAATTTCGTTTACAACAGGAGCGCTTGTTGTGTTTTCATCTCCAACGAACAAATCATAATCAACAACTGCATCTTTCTTTTTTGCTTCTTCAACATCTTGATTGATTGGAGTTTCTTCTGCATCTGCATCAATACCAAAATCAGCAAGATCAATTTCTTCGCTATCAGACAGATTAACAGAAGATTGTTGCTTGTTTTCTTGTTTTGGTTCTTCAGGAGCATCAAAAACAGTTCCAAAATCATCTAATGAGATTTCTTCAGTTTCAATGGCAACTGAGTCATCATCAAAATCATCATAAGTTTCAACAGCAATATTGTCTTCTGTTTCTACATTTTCAACAGAATCATCAAATGTAAGATCCATTTCCAAAGGAGGCTCATCTTCAATTATTTCATTTTTTTGAGCAGGAAGCTCTTCTGGCACAGTTTCAAAATCACCGTCCATAAAATCATCAAGAGAAAGTTCTTCAGTTTCTGAAGCAGAAGGATTTGGAGTGAATGGAGTAGGTGCTTTTTCTTTTCCAGGTTCATAACCATTGTTTCCAGCAGCAACCGATTCATCAGAAAAACCTTCATCCATAAAATCATCAAGAGAAATTTCTTCTTCAGTATCAAAAGAAATTTCAGAATCATCAGAATCTTCGATAGAATTGTTATTTTCTTCTATATTATTAATTTCATCTGTAGTATCAACTATATCATCAAACGAAGTTTCCTCTTTGATTTCTTCATTAAATTCATTAAAATCTATATCTTCAATAAAATCATTTGAGATGTCTTCTGAATTATTTTCTGAATCTGATGAAGGTTCAGCATTTTCAATTGAAATATCTGCAAAATCAGTGATATTTGAAAGTTCATCAGTGCTCAATGTGGAATCAAGTCCGCTTGTAAAATCGTCATTTTGAGAATCGGATGTAGCAAATTGCGAATCATCTTTGAACATATCAGAAAAATCAGTGGAGTCGAAATCTGGTAAATCAAGTTCATCAGTATTGCTTGAAAAATCCGGCGAAGTATCAGAATTTTCAATTTTATCATCTGTTGATTCAGACGGTTTTGAGTTTTCTTTTGAGTTATTTTTTACCCAAACACCATAGCTTTCAAGTTCTTTTGTATTCTCTTCTGATAAGTTCATAAATCTTCCTCTTTATTAGGATGTATTTTTACTTTTAAATTATCGACATTTTTACAGTAAAAAAATAGCAAATTCTTTAGATTTTGTCATCATCTGTTTTTTAAACAATCTGCATATTTTTATATAAAACGTCTAAAACTTTCTAAATTCTTTTTTTTTAATTATATCATATATTTTGAATTCAGAAAACAAAAACTTTTGCCGATAATTAATTTATAATGAAACGTGCAAAATATTTATTTATTATTTTTTTTGGAACCCTCATTTATGTGCTGCTTTCTGTGACTGTGGGGCAGAATAGTCTGTACAGTTACAATCAGATGGAAGAACAAAAGAGAATAATAAGTAAAAAAACAAATGAAATTCAAAATATAAATAGCGAACTTGAACAGGAATTGACGGCTTTAAAAAATGATAAAGCTGTAATTGCCGCTTATGCACGTAAACTTGATTATGTCAGTGATGATGAAAAACTTGTCAAGATTAATGGGCTTAAACCTTTTCAAACAAATTTATATGATACAGGAACTGTGCTGCGTCACGAAAATCCAACTTTTCTTGAAGAAAAATACTGTAAGATGATATCTGTGTTTTTCACATTTTTAATGTTATTTATTATGATTTTATATGATATTAACAACAAAAATATCAGTTTTAAAAAGGAAGAAAAAACTGTAATTACAGGAATTCCAATCTTGGATTTACCGCAAATTTAAATAGCCAATTCAAATAAAATAAATAGATTATTTTTTATTCCATTCAACAGGAATTTCGCCATTAATATAACTGTCACCATCTGGCAGCAGTGTCTGTTTTATACCTTTTAGTGTATTTTCATCATTTATAGTTAAAATCCATTGAATTGGTTCAGCTTGAACTGCAGCTTGCAAAGCAATGTTTCGTGGTAATTCTGGGAAAAATGATGCATTTGATTTTGAATTTTGTGTTACGATGATTTGGTTCGGAGAAGAGGTAGAATTCTTAATGATAATGTTCATGGAAGCTCCATTATTAAAAATCACAAAACCTCTGCCACCCCTAAGAATTACAATTTTATCAATATTCTCTTCACCTTTCCAGGTTCCTGATAAGGTTTCTAAAGATACTGTTTTTTTAGATTCATTCAAATTATCTTCTATATTTTTATTTTCTTTATGTTTTGTATTTTTATGTTCGATTTCTTTATTTTTTTGAATGGAAAATTGAATGGAATTTCCTTTGTCATTTTCTATCAGTTGTTTGATTGTTTCTTTCAGTTCATTTTTGGATTCCATAAGGATTTTGTAGAAAGAAGCGTAATTTTTTTTCTTGATATGTTCTTCATCATTTTTTTTATCGATAACATGAAAAGTTACAGACCACGATTCATCAGAATTATTTTTGGAAATGCTGACAAACAAAGCAAGTGAATCTTCTGAAAATAAATCTACATCCGGCTGATTTTCCAAAAGATATGATTCACGTTTATCTTCTACTGAAAAATTATTGATTTCAGAAAGTTGTGTAAAATATAAATCGCTTGTCATTTTTGCCATATTTGAGTCAAGATCTTTTGAGACAATTCCATAATAATGAATGTCATATTTTTGACTCCAAATTTTTGCTGAAAATAAAAAGAGGAAAATAAAAAATGCCGTTGAAATTTTACTTTTTTTATTCAAAAATAAATTATCCTCTCAACCTTTTTGTAAATTCTCGCTGCAAATCACGTTTTACATCTCTGTCTTTTATCGAAGCACGCTTGTCATATTGTTTTTTACCTTTGCAAACACCAAGTGAAACTTTTACAAGTCCTTTTTTCAAATAAAAATTAATAGGAATAAGAGTGTATCCTTTTGTTTCAACTTTTCTTGTGAGTTTTTTTATTTCTTCTTTGTGCAAAAGAAGCTTTTTTGGTCTGTCTGGATTGTGATTAAAAACAGATGAATAAGAATATTCTGAAATATGTAAATTTTTTACCCAAACTTGACCATTAACGATTTCTGCAAAAGCATCAGGAAATGAAATGTTTCCATTTTTTACAGATTTTACTTCTGTTCCCTGCAATTCTATTCCACATTCGTATGTATCTTCAATAAAATAATCAAAACGAGCTTTACGATTTTCCGCAATAATCTTTATATCTGCCATATTCTATATTATAATATACTCAGTGATTGCTTTCAAGAAGAAAAAAAATACTTCATAAAGTTTGTATTGTAAATATAGAAGATTTGTGATATTTTTTTAAATATCATAATAATCAAAAAGTTTTTTTATAATATTAGGATAATAAAAAAGATGAATAGCAGAAAAATTGCACAGTTGTCATATCAAATAAAAAAAGAAAAGCAGAAAAAGTTTTTTTCTTTATTAATGTTTTGTATCATTTTATACATTTTTGTTAATTTGCTTATTAATTATGTTGTTTACAGCGTCAGACAGAATTCTTCTTCTATGAATCCTGATATTCCAGAAAACTCTTTTGTGATGGTTTCTCCACTTGCAACAAAAATTGAACGCAGTGATGTTGTTTTAATTCAGTCTCGAGTACAAAAAAAACTTTCGTTACTCCAAAAACTTGGTAATACTTTTGTTGAATTTTTTACCGGACAGCAGTTTTCTACAGTGGAGTTTGAAAATCAGCCTGGAACAAAACAGAATTTGCGTCGTGTAATTGGTATGCCAGGTGATACGATTTATATGCGTGATTATGTTATGTATATTCGTCCTCAAGGAGAAAAACATTTTCTTACAGAATTCGAAGTTTTGGATAAAACGTATAACGTAACTTTTTTTGCCGCTCCAGCAGGATGGGAAAACTCGATTGGTGTAAAAGGTTCATTCGAACAGATTACTCTCGGTGCTGATGAATATTTTGTACTTGGTGACAACAGAAAATCTTGTGATGATTCACGGCTTTGGGGAATTATCAAAAAAAATCAAATTGACGCAAAAGCTCTATGCTGTTATTTTCCATTCAACAATTTCAAAATTTTTTAATGATTGATGGATAATCATAACTTATATATGCGTAATTCAAAAGGCATTTACATTCACATTCCATTTTGTCTTTCTAAATGCAAATATTGTGATTTTTTCAGCATTCCCTGTGATTTTAGTTCTTTAGCCTCAAATCCAAATAATTCTTTATTTTATGATTATATTGAAGCGCTTATAAACGAAATTTCATACAGATGCTCAAACAGTAAAGATGAAAAAAAGTGTTTTATAGACACGGTCTATATTGGTGGAGGAACTCCAAGTCTTTTATCTGCTGAAAATTTGGGAAAAATCATTCTATTTTTGAAAAATACTTCGCTTTTGGAGATTTCAGAGGATTGTGAAATTACTGTTGAAATGAATCCTGATGATGTAAGCAATGAACTTTTAACAGGATATTTAAAAGCCGGCATAACAAGAATATCGTGCGGTTTGCAGTCAATGAATGACAAAGCTTTGAGTTTTGAAAAAAGACGCGCCAATGTGCAGATAAATCAAAAAGCAGTAAAACTTCTGGCTGAGTGGCCCAAAGATTTATCAGTTGATTTTATCTGTGGACTTCCTTACGAAACAGAAAAAACTTTTTTGGATGGACTTGATTATGTGATTCAAAATCTTCCGAATTTGAGTCATATTTCAATGTATAGCCTGACAATAGAAGAAGAAACGCCACTTGGAAAAGAAATTTGTAACAAAGCAGTTTATTATGATTATGAATTTTCTGATAAGTTGTGGATTTCTGCCAGAGATTTCCTTGAAGAAAAAGGTTTTGAACAGTATGAAGTTTCAAATTTTTCCAAAAAAAACAAGCAGTGTAAACACAATCTAAAATACTGGAATCACGAAGATTATTTTGGAGTGGGAAGTGGAGCCTGCGGAACTATTTATAATCAAAATGGAGAAGGGTTTCGGTGGACAAATGTTAAAAATATAAAAATGTATATGAATTTTTGGCTTGAAAAGAAAAATGTTGAAAGAAAGGCAAGAGAGCAGTCTGTTTTTCTTAAAAACCAAAATAAAAAACTTCCTCAGGAATGTGAAAAAATTGATTTTGAAATTTCTTCTTTCGAGTATTTTATGATGGGATTGAGAAAAATTTCTGGAATCTCACAAACGCATTACAAGTCTATTTTCCAAAGACAGTTACCGCAATGTTTTGTCAGATTATGCAGAGATTGGGAAAAAAAAGATTTATGTAAGATTTTAAATGATGAAACATATACTCTTGGAAAAAAAGGAATATTATTTTTGAATGCTTTTCTTGAAAAACTGATGCTTGAATTTTAGTTTTCTACAAAAGGAATATGAATTGTAAATGTAGAACCCTCATTTACTTCAGACGAAACATCAATTTTCCAGCCGTAAGTAGTAATTACATTTTTTACGACAGAAAGTCCTATTCCCATTCCATCTTCACGTCTGGAATTTGTTCCTCTGTAAAAAATATCAAAAATATAATTTAAATCATTCTTTTTTATTCCAATGCCAGTATCTTTTATCTCAAAAATAATTTCGTTTTTGTCCTGCAAAATATAGGCATTGAGAAAAATAGAATCATTGTCTTTTGTGTATCTTATTGCATTGCTAAAAAGATTTTCAAAAGCCCGCTGAACAAGCATTTTGTTTATTTCCAGATAAATGTCTTTTTGTAAATTTATGTCAGTTATTATTTTTCTTTTAAATACATTTGCCATAACAAAAGAATTTTTTGCAAAATCTTTGATAATCTGTGTAATAGATTCTTGTTTTACATCTTTTAGAATTTCGTATGAATCCATTTTCATAAAGTTTATTAAAGTGTTAATCATCTCTTGAAGTTGTGTTGATTTTATGTGAATAAGTTCGAGCGACTTATTTATCTCTTCAGGAGAAGTGACTATGCCGTCGTTGATTGCTTCAATATATCCTTTGATGATAGCAATTGGCGTTCGTAAATCATGGCTCATTCCCATAATAAATTTCTGTTTTCTGTTTTGTTCTTCCAAAAGTGCTATTCTCATTTTTTCAAGACTTTCTTGAATGCTTGTAATTTCGTTTTTTTTGATGTCTGATTTTGAAGGCAGACATGATTGTGAAAGATTTCCATCAGCAAACTGTTTTGTTGTGTCCTTTATTTGAATTATTGATTTAAAAATAGTTCTGGAAATTAAAATTATGAAAATAACGCAGATTAGTACAAGAAATACGAGGCATGACATGACAGTTGTAATCAAGTTATATGGATTGTTTTTATTCTTGTGTTTGGTCGGTATGCGGGCAATCATAGTTGCTTCTTCTTCTGACAGTTTAACTTTTGTAAATTGATAGAAATAATTGTCAGAAGAATTATCAATTAAATCAAGAATTTTTTCTTTAGATGAGTTAGTTGTAATTTTTGAATCAGAAAAATTAGTAAAGATGATTTTTCCGCTTGGTTCAATAAAAATACAACTTTCGACTTCCGGAGGAAGAATTCTCAAAATTTCCATTAAAGCTTTTTTATCTTTTTTTGAAATATCCCTCGTTTTAAACTTTTTGATTTTTTCAGTTCCATTGATTAAAATTCGTTCAGGTTTGTTCAAATATTTTTGAAAACAAACAATGCTTATAATGAAAAGAGGAATTGCTATTATAATAGAAGATAAAATAAAAAATTGTTTCTTTATCGTCATTAGCTGTTAATTTTTTCTTTGTTAAATATATAACCTTTTCCAAATTCTGTTTTTATATATTCGCATGAAGATATGTCTTTTTCAAGTTTTTTTCTCAATCTTTGGATATATACAGCTACTGCCGTTAAATCTCCAAATTCAACTTCCCACACATTTTTATAAATTTCTTCTGGAGACAGGATTTTGCCGGCATTTTTCACAAGAAATTCCAAAACTTTGTATTCTTTAGTGGAGAGAGAAATTTTAGTATTCTCTTTTTTTAAAACACAACTGTTTAAAAGTAAAGTGAAGTCCCCAAAAGAAATGGATTCTTCAGCATTTGCTGTAATTATCATTTTTTTGCGCAGATTTGCCTTTATGCGTGCAACTAAAACACTTGGTGAAAATGGTTTTGTAATAAATTCATCAGCTCCAATTCCAAGTCCTTCGATAATGTCTTCGTCTGCATCTCTTGCCGAAAGAATCATTACAGATGGCATCTTCGTATTGTAAGTTTCCTTAATATTCTGCAAAAAATCAAATCCACTCATTCCTGGAAGATTTAAATCTAAAACAATCAAATCCGGCATCATGTCATTTTGTAAAGCTGATATTGCATCTTCTGCATTGTAAAATGGCTTTGCGTCCATTGAAGATTTTGATAAATACATACAGATTAATTTTGAGATGTCTTCTTCATCTTCAATAACAAAAATAAAAGGTTTTGTCTGTTCCATAATTAATATTATAATTAAATAAACAGTAAAATGAAAATAGATTTTTTGCACTATAACAAAAAATTAGAAAGATAGTGCGAGAATATCATGAAAATTTTTTTAACTTTTATTTCCGCTTTAATTACAATTTTCAAAAAAAATATTTGATATTATTTAAAAAAAAGATATAATATAATATTGGTTTATAGATTTTTTTAAATAAATCAGTAAAATGATTATATATGATTGATGTATTGCGGTTAGATGGGAAAAAAATTTGGGTGAATCCGCATATGATTGAAAGTATGGAAACTACTCCAGACCTTACTTTGACAATGATGTCAGGGCGTAAATTAATCATCAAAGATTCCCCACAAGACTTAATTAAAAAAATTATAGAATATCGAAAATCCATCGGTATTGAAGCTCAAGAGGTTTTATAATGGATATAGCTACAATAATTGGTATTGTTGGTGGTGCTGCAATGATTGTCATGTCGGTTATGACATCAGGTGGTACTTTGGGCGGAATTCTTGATCTTCCGTCTGCATTGATGACTATTGGTGGTTCATATTTTGCAATGTTTATTGCTTCTCCGTTAAAAAAAGTTCTTGGGCTTTTTAAAATCATGGGAAAAGCATTTAAGATTCCTGATTTTGGTGAGAAAAACACCGTTATAAATATGCAGGCATTGTCTGAAAAAGCACGACGTGAAGGTATTCTTGCTCTTGAAGATGGACTTGAAGATTTGGAAGACCCTTTTATGAAAATGGGACTTCGTCTTGTTGTTGACGGTACCGAAGGAAATATAATCCGTTCTATAATGGAAAATGAAATGAATCAGGTAGAAGCTCGTCATATGGAATGGATTGGTTTGATTAATGCATGGGCTGGATTTGCTCCTGGTTTTGGTATGATGGGTACTGTTGTAGGTCTTATTGGTATGTTGAACAACCTTGATGATAAATCTTCGCTTGGTCCAAATATGGCCGTTGCTTTGATTACAACACTTTACGGTTCTATGCTTGCAAACTGGCTCATTACACCTTTTTCAACAAAACTTGCAAATCAGAATGCTCAGGAAATGCGTTCAAAGGAAATGATTATTGAAGGTGTTCTTTCAATTCAAGCTGGTGAAAATCCAAGAATTATGGCTCAGAAACTTTTAACTTATCTTGACCCTGCAACCAGAAAAGCTATAGAAGCAGATGTTCTTAAAGACTAAAAGAGAGTAGGCAAATGGGAAGAAAAGCAAAGGAACCTGAAAAACCATCAAGCGCGTGGCTTGGAACTTATGGAGATATGATTACACTTATGTTGTGCTTCTTCGTAATGCTTTATAATCCAAGTGAAATTGATATTACACAATTGGCAAATATTACTCAAAGTCTTCAGATGCAGGAAACTGAGTCTGTAACTGGAGGTTTGTCTTTGTCGGCAGGTCAACTTTCTGATTTGGGAAATAATATAAATTCATTACCATCACTTGAAAAAGGAAAATCATTGGGACTTGCAAAAAAGAAAGCAGTAAGTTTATTTGCACCTGATATCAAATCAAATAAGATTACAATTACTAGTGATGAACGTGGACTCATAATCACATTGCTTTCTGATAATTATTTTGAGGAAGGCAGTGCTGAATTAAATATAAATGAAACGCGACAAACGTTGCTTCGTCTGGCAGAGTTCTTTAAATCAGATGAATTAAAAGGGCGTCGTTTCAGAATAGAAGGACATACTGATAATGTAGTTGTGGCTGAAAATTCAAAATATCCTAGTAATTGGGAACTTTCTGCTGCAAGAGCTGTTAATGTTCTTCATTATCTTGCCGATTATGGAGTAAAGGAAGATAATTTTTCAGTAGCTGGATATGCCGATACAAGGCCAAAGTTTTCAAATGACACACCTGAAGGTCGAGCATATAATCGACGTGTAGATATAATAATTCTAGACGAAGGACATTTTTAATGTTAGAATGTAAAGAATTGATTTGCTGGAGGGGAAATGGCAGACGAAGATGAAATCAACTTGGATGATAACGGTAGTTCATCATCAGAGAAAAAAGGTGGTTTAGGCGGTGTTTTCTCAAATTTATTAAAATGGATAATTATTGGTCTTGCAGCTGTTATAGTTATAGTTGTTGTAGTTGTAATTACTGTAAAAATAGCAGGAAAAAATTCTACAGCGGTTACTGCAATTCCTGTTTCAGAAGAATATGTTTCCGGTCAGCGTGAAATTTACGATTGGTATACTTCATTAGGTGTCATTCAAACAACCACTGCAGATGATCCTCCTGCTACAGTTCGTGTAGATGTTGCTTTGGCTTATAAAAAGGATGATAAAGCTGCATCTACAGAAATTACGGCACGTCTTGTTGAGTTAAAAGCTTTTCTAAGACGTTATTTCAGCAGTAAGACAGCAGCTGAATTAAGAAATCCAAATAATGAAGATGCTTTGGAAAACGAAATAAAAAATGGAATTAATGATAAGATTCTAAGCAGTTCACGTATTCGTGATGTTGTTTTCCAACAAAAAGATGTAATTCAGTCAAACTAAGGAAAAGGTGGAAGTTTAATGAACGAAGTTCTGTCACAGGACGAAATTGACCAATTACTCACAGCCATAAGCTCTGGTGAAACCGATACAGATGATTATAAACCGGTCAATAGTGCAAAAAAAATTAAAATGTACGATTTTAAACGTCCTGACAAATTCTCGAAGGAACAGTTGCGTACAGTTTCAATTATGCATGAAACATTTGCACGATTAACGACAACATCTTTATCTGCACAGCTTCGTTCTTTAGTTCATGTTCATGTTGCCAGTGTTGAACAGATTACTTATGAGGAATTTATTCGTTCCATTCCAACTCCTACAACTTTAGCAGTAATCAATATGGATCCTTTAAAAGGAAATGCTGTTTTAGAAATAGACCCAGCAATAACTTTCTGTATGATAGACCGTCTGTTTGGAGGTCGAGGATTAACTTCTGGAAATAAAAATCGTGATTTGACTGATATTGAACAGGAAGTAATGGAAGGTGTAATTGTACGAATTCTTGCAAATATTCGTGAAGCATGGACTCAGGTAATAGATTTGCGTCCGCGATTTGCACAGATTGAAACAAATCCTCAGTTTGCACAGATTGTTCCTCCTACTGAAATGGTTGTTTTGATTACGCTTGAAACAAAAGTAGGTGAAGAAGAAGGAATGATGAACTTTTGTATTCCATATCTTGTTTTGGAACCAATTGTTTCAAAGCTTTCTTCACAATATTGGTTTTCTTCAGTTAGAAAAAATTCTACAACACAATATTTAGGAACAATTAAACAGCAGCTAACATCTGTGGATATGGATGTTGTAGCTGATTTTGGAAGCATTAATTTGCCTATAAGAGATGTATTGTCGCTAAGAGTTGGTGATGTTATACGTCTTTCAAATATAAAAGTCGGAGATCCTTTATCTCTAAGTGTAGGAAATGAAAAAAAATTTTACTGTCAGCCAGGTGTTGTCGGTAAAAAAATGGCAGTACAGATTACAGGAAAAGTGGAAAACGTTGAATCAGACGAATTTGAAGAACTTTCTGTAGAAGGAGACGAAACATATGAGTGATGGTGCTATCTCACAAGATGAAATTGATGCATTGCTGTCTGGCGTTGCTATGGATGGGTTAAATTCATCTGGTCACGTTGGAAATAATCCAACCTATAATTTTGATATTTCGACCCTTCAGAAATTCGCTGATGATTTGCAATCAAAAGTTGAAGAAAACATAAATAAAACAACAAGTGCTAATTTTGTTTGCGAGAAACCTGTAGTTGAAAAGTCAAATCGTGACAGAGTTCTTGCAAAATTGCCTGAAGTTGTGATTGGAGTTATCGCCGATTTTGATAAAGGAATTAAAGGAAATCATCTTTATCTGTTGGCACCAGATTTTGCATTAAAAATATTTGAACTTGCCAGTTCTGAAAAAGTTGATGAAGTAGATGATATGGTACTTTCTGTTGTATCAGAATTCATTTCAACTCATATTAGTGCTGAAATCAACCAAATTGGTTCAGTTTCAAAGAATCTTGATATTTCATATATGAATCCTGAGACTTTTAATGAATCTAAAGCGATGATTATGTTCCCGCAAGGTGATTTTGTGCTGGCCAGTTATCCTCTAACTTTAGATTCAAACGCTTATACAATTTGGGAATGTATTGGTGGAGATGCTGCTGAAGGAATTTCAAGTGCTTTATCTGGAGAAGATTCTGCATCTTTGGCACCTATTGATTTAACCTCTGATTTTGCCGGTTCATCTCAAATGAATTTAGGCGGAATGGGGTCTATGGGACAGTCAGCACCGAATATGGGAATGGGAAATGCTATGGGTGGCATGAACCAGATGAATATGGGTGGAATGCAGAATCCTGGAATGAACATGGGTGGTATGAATCAAATGGGTGGAATGCCAAACATGGGAATGAATATGGGTGGCATGAACCAGATGGGTATGGGAGGAATGCCGAATATGGGAATGAATGTTCCAAATGTTCAGCCTTTGCAGTATCCAAATCTTTCTAGTGGTGTAACTTCTGGTGAGCAGGGAAACATCAGTCTTATCATGGATGTATTCATGGAAATGACTGTAGAACTCGGACGTACTAAAAAATCTATTAAAGATATTCTTGGTATGGGAGAGGGTACAATCATTGAGCTTGATAAACTTGCCGGTGAACCTGTTGATATTCTTGTAAACCATAAACCTATTGCAAAAGGAGAAGTTGTAGTTATTGACGAAAACTTTGGTGTTCGTGTAACTGAAATTCTGTCTCCGATGGAAAGGGTAAATGAACTAAATTAAACCAATTTATAAGGGTGAGGATAACTTGCCCAAGGGTGGGGAAATTGGGAAAATCTATAAAATCTCTTGTAACTGTAGTGGTTTTGTTATTCTGTTTTGGTATTTTAAATGCACAGCAGAATTTATCTGTTGATCAGAATGATAATGTAATTTCCGAACAGTCTATTATTCTTAATCAGCAGTCAGATACTATTTCTCAAGAAAATGTAAATAATGAATACAAACCTACATCTACAACCGGAATGTTTGTGCGCATGATTATTGTCCTTATTGTAGTTGTTTTGTTGATTTACGCTTTCTTTTGGTTTGTAAAACGCAAAACTAACAATAATTTAAAAACTGATGATGATTATTTACGGCGGGTTGCCTATCTGAATGTTGCACCTGGAAAAACTGTAGAAGTAATCACTTTGATTGATAAAGCTTATTTGATTGGTGTGACTGAAGATAATATCACTCTTTTGGGCGAAATAGATGATAAAGAATTGATTACTGCAATGAATCTCAATTCTGATAAAAAGACTAATGTAAAAAAGCCTGCCACTTTCAATGAAGTATTGGAATTGTTTTTACAAAAAGGCAGTAAGAAAAAATCTGTTTTTTCTCAGGAAGAAAGCAAAGTGGAAAATCTTTTTTCAGAAAATCCACCAAAGCAGGATGATGCTTTATGAAAAATAAAAGTTCAGGTATGATACAGACAAAACGTTTTTTTATAGTTTTTGTTTTGATTTCTTTGTTTTTGACAAAAGGATTTGCTCAGAATTTTCCGCAAGGTTCAGCTCAAGGAACTATGGAAATGGGGAATACTGTCCGTCCGTCAGAATCACCTGTAGTGCCAAATATTTCTGTAGAAATTACATCTCCTCAGACAGGAAGTGAAGTTGCTTTTTCAGTAAGACTTTTGCTTTTACTGACAATCTTGACATTGGCGCCTAGTATTCTGATTTTAGTAACATGTTTTTTGCGTTTTTCTATAGTTCTTGATTTTATAAAAAGAGCATTATCTTTGCAGCAGGTACCTCCAACAGCCGTTCTAAATGGAATTGCATTTTTTATGACACTTTTTATCATGTGGCCCACGTTTACAAAAATTTATGATGATGCTTATAAACCATTGTCAGAAAATCAAATTACGATAGAAGAAGCCTATAAAAATGCAGAAGCTCCTTTGCGTCTTTTTATGTATTCGCAGATGCAGGATGACACATCTTATATCAATATGTTTATGAATATGGCTAAAATGAACAAACCTAATACGCTTTCTGATGTGCCGACTTATATTCTTGTGCCTTCGTATATCCTGCACGAACTGACTGTCGCGTTTAAAATAGGCGTTTTGCTTTACATTCCATTCATAATAATTGATATGGTTGTGGCAAGTATTCTGATGGCGATGGGTATGATGATGCTGCCGCCTGTTCAGATTTCCATGCCGTTCAAATTGATTTTGTTCGTGCTTGTTGACGGTTGGGGACTTTTGACGCAGCAGCTGTTTGTTTCTGTTATCAAATAAAATAGAAAAAAGCGTAATTTTTTGGGAGGAAAGAAGATGTCTACTGGAAGTATAGTTGGATTAATGCAGAATTCTGTAAAAGAAGTTTTGATTCTTGTTGTGCCGGTTCTTGGTTTGGCTTTGATTGTAGGTCTTATTGTGGCAATTTTTCAGGCGACAACTTCTATTCAGGAACAAACGCTTACGTTTTTACCAAAACTGATAGTCATTCTTCTTGTGATTGCAATTTTTTCAGGTGCAGGATTTTCCCATTTGGGGAATTTTACAAAAGCCTTATTTTCACAAATTCCAAATCTTGCTAGATAAGTTATCAGAAAAAAATGAATGGTATAATTTCCTGCCGTTTTAAAAATCCTGAAGCATAAAAAGGTGAAGATTAAATGTTGAACGAAATTCTTTCACAGGCTCCTGTTTTTCTCCTGATTTTTGCAAGAATCTTTGCAATGCTCTTGGTTTTGCCAATGTTTTCAATGCGTTCTGCATCCAGAGTTGCGAAAGTGGCTCTTGCAGGTTATATGGCTTTTTTTATTTTTGGAACTTGTGATTTATCATATTATTTGCCATATATTGCACAAGACGGTTCATTTTCAATGGAATATTTTTTGATTTTGATTGGAGAAGCATTGATAGGAATTATTCTCGGTTTTTTTATCACAATGATATTTTCTGCATTCAGTACAGCTGGACAGTTTCTTGCTTTTCAAATGGGATTTAGTGCTGCCAGTTCCTATGATTCTTTATCACAAGTAGAAAATCCTTTAATGGGACAGTTTTTTAACTTGATTGCCATGCTTGTGTTTATGCAGACTCATTGGTTTCAAAAATTATTTTTAAAAGGGCTGGTGACAAGTTTTTCTTCTTTAAATGCAATCAGCATTGTCCAATCAACCGAAAGTATAGTGCGATTTGTTTTGTCAGGACTTTCAGGTTTATTTGTTGATGCACTTGTAATATCACTTCCAGTTATGGGAAGTCTTTTTTTGATTTCGATTTGCACAGGTCTTTTAACAAAAGCAGCACCTCAGATGAATCTGTTGTCAGAAGGATTTCCTATTATGATTATGCTGGCTTTTGCAATTATTGCTTTTGTTCTGCCGGACATCATAGATTTTTTTGTAAGGTCTTTTGAAAAAGGTTTTGAAGATTTATTTGATTTTTTCAAAAATATTTCTGGAGGAATTTAGTAAATGGCTGCAGAAGAAGAAGGACGCACCGAAGAACCGTCAGAATATAAACTTGAAAAAGCCAGAAAAGAAGGACGCGTAGCAAAATCTCAGGAAATTGGAAGTGCTTTAGTTCTTTTATTCATTGTTGTAATGCTCATTTTTCTTTCAAAGTGGATTTTTAATCAGCTTTTGGGAGTAATGAATTTTTATTTTTCCCGCACAGGAACTTATAATCTTGATAATCCAGGATTGTTTCAGTTTTTTCTGGAAGTTTTTGTAAAATGTGTATTTCCTCTTTTGCTTATAAGTGCAGTTGTATCTGTTGCTGCTAACATAATTCAGACAAAAGGCTTTATTTTCAGCTTAAAACCTATTGAACCAAAATTTTCCAAAATAGTTCCGAAAATCGGCGAATATATGAAAAAAACAATTTTTTCTGCAAAAGGACTTTTTAATGTTGCTAAATCTATTGGAAAAGTTGCAATTATTTGTTTTGTCGGTTTTTTGTTTATAAAAAAAGATGTTTTTGTTTTATGCCAGACAATCAAAAGCGGCCAGATTTTTGAAGCTCTCAAACAAATTTCAATGATGGCAGCTCAAATTCTTATTGTAGTGGCAGTCATTTTTTTAATCATTTCGATTCCTGATTATTTCATTCAGAAAAAAGATTTTATGGAAGAAATGAAAATGACAAAACAGGAAGTGAAAGAAGAATATAAAGAAATGGAAGGTGATCCTGAAGTTAAAAGTAAACTTACGCAGATGCAGAGACAAATGCTTCAACAGAATATTCCAAAAGCTGTTGCAGAGTCAGATGTTGTCATCACAAACCCTACGCATTTTGCTGTTGCTTTAAAATATAACAGTGCTCAAACCGATGCTCCAATTGTGAATGCAAAAGGTGAAGATGAAGTTGCTTTGAGAATTAGAAGAATTGCACAGGAAAATAAAATTCCTGTTGTTGAAAATCGTCCTGTTGCGCGAGAATTATATACAAATCTTGAAGTTGGTGATATAATACCAGAGAAATATTTTAAAGTTATCACATTGATTTATGCACAACTTGATAAATATAAAAACTTATAAGTTTGATTTCGAGTTTACAATGTAGCATAAATTTCATCTGATAATTTAAATTTTTGTGGGGATATTTAAAATTAAAATTGCTGGGTGGGGACTATGGCAAACGAAAAAAAAGGAAGTTTTCTTTCTTTTATTACAAAAAATATTGTCGCAGTAGCAATCGTTTTGGGTGTTTTTTTGCTTTTTATTCCAATTCCAAAAGTATTGATCGACCTGTCGATGATTTTAAATCTATCTTTTTCAATCATAATTCTTCTTGTTGTTATCCGCATTCCTCGTCCTTCAGATTTTCAAACATTTCCTAGAATCATTCTTTTGCAGACACTTTTCAGTCTTGCTATAAACATTTCTTCCACCAGATTAATATTAACTGGCGATTTTAGAAATGGTTCTTTGCAGGGGCAGAGTGCGATGGTACAATCTTTTGCAAAAATTGTTGCAGGAAACAACATTGTCATAGGTTTTGTAATGTTTATCATTTTGATTGTAGTTCAGGTACTCGTTGTAACAAAAGGTGCTGGACGTGTTTCTGAAGTTGCTGCAAGATTCAGTTTGGATTCTATGAATCAAAAACTTTTTGATATTGATAATCGATTGAATTCCGGTGTGATTGATGAAGCTCAGGCAGAAATGCTAAAAGAAGCTGTTCGAAAAGATATTGATTTTTATTCAAATATGGACGGTTCTTCAAAATTTGTAAGTGGAAACGTTAAGGCTGGCATTTTTATTACAGTCATAAATCTTGTAGGTGGATTTATCATCGGAATGGTTATGAATGGAATGGATTTTTCAAAAGCTTTATCTACTTATTCTACGCTTACAATTGGTGATGGACTTACTTCTCAGCTTCCGTCTTTGATTATTTCTTTTGCAACTGGTTTACTTGTTACAGGTACAAAATCGGACGAAACATTCGATGTTCAACTCAAAAAAGAATTTACTTCCGATGGTCATATTTATATCATCGTAGCTGCTGTAATGTTTTTTGCATCATTTGTTTTAAGGCAAGGAACTCAGTTTATTCTTATTCCAGTCGCAGCTTTGTTTGGATTTATTGGTTATAGACTTGTTCAGAAAACTGAAAAACAAGCTCAGATTGCAAAAATGGAAGAAAATGCTAAGAAATCAGAAAAGCAAACCTCCCCTGCGGATTCAGAACAAATAACAATGCTCGATCCGCTTTCTTTGGAATTAGGTTATGGTCTTATTCCTCTTGTTGATAAAGAAAAAGGTGCTGAACTTTTGGAGAGAATTACGCGAATTCGTGTTGAAACAAGATATGATATAGGTTTGAATATTCCAAGCATTAGAATTGTTGATAATATGTCGCTTGAACCAAATGATTACAGTTTTAAAATCGAAGGAATTGAAGCCGGTCATGCTACTATCCGACTTGGTTATTTAATGTGTATGGATACCGGTGCTGTTGTAGAACCTTTAAAAGGCGAAAAAACAAAAGATCCTGCCTTTGGAATGGACGCAATCTGGTTGCCTGAAGAACAGCGTAGCGAGGCTGAAAATGCTGGTTATGTCGTTGTTGATCCGCCAACAATCATTTCTACGCACATCACTGAAATTATTCGTTCGCATGCTGCACAAATGCTTGACAGACAGGCCGTTTCAGTAATTTTGGAAACAGTCAAAAAAACAAATCCAGTTTTGGTAGACGAAGTTTTGAATACTGCAAAAATTTCTTATGGTATAATTGAAAAAGTCATGCAAAATCTTCTTGAAGAAAAGGTTTCTATTCGAAATTATATTAAAATACTTGAAACAATGGCAAATTACGCAAGTGTTTCTCAAAATGTATGGGATTTAACTGCAAAAGTTCGCGAAGCACTTGGACTTCAAATCTGTAAACAGTATGCGGATCCTCAAGACAATAAACTTAGAGTGATGAGACTTTCTCAGCCATTGTCTGAAATGGTAGCTCAGTATGCCTATAATCCGCCTGATGGTTCTAAACCTTATGTTTCTTTTGATCCTGTAGATAGACGCAAATGGATTACTGCAATCAGCAATTCACTTGCAAGAATAAATCAATTGGGAGTTATGCCGATTATTTTATGTGTAAGTGGCATAAGACAGCTTGTGCGTTCTGCTATAGAACGTGAACAGCCTGGAGTTGTTGTCCTTTCTGATATGGAAATATTTGAGGCAGGAAATAATATTTCTGTTGAAATTATTGATGAAATAAGAGAAGATGAATAAATGGAAAATTAAGCTTTTTTAAATTAAAAAGGAAAATAAAATGGTAAGTGATAATGAAATTGAATATAAAATAGAAGGCGATTCTATTGATGAATGCAAAAAAAAGCTTTATGACCAATATGGAAAGGATTATCTGATAAAGGATAAAAAAGTTGAATTTCGTCGTGCAGGTTTGTTTAAAAAGCAAAAAGCTGTGACAGTTGTTACTTATGTAATAAATCATCAGAAATCATATAATATGAATAAGGACAGTTTGTATTCTTTTGATAGAAGAGATGAAGAAGAACAGTTACAGCGCAATAGAGATGAAATTTTACAAAAACAAAGTGCAAAATTGATGTCTTCACAAATGATTCAAATGAATAATACTCTTGAAGAGTTTAAAAAAGACATGAATGCAAAACTTCAAAATCTTGCGATTGCTGCAAATGAAAAACATGATTCAATCAAAAAAATTGATGATTTACTTGAGCAGAATGCTTTTTCGTTTTCTTATATTAATATGATAGAAGAAAAAATCAGAAATGAATTCTCTTTGGAGCAGCTTGACAATTATGATTTAGTGGAAAGACGTGTTGTTGATTGGATTGGAGAGTCTATTTCTATTGCGAAACAAGTTCATTTTCGTCCTCCTCATATTTATATATTGGTTGGTCCTACAGGAGTTGGAAAAACAACTACACTTGTAAAACTTGCCGTTCAATTTGTTCGTGAATATGCTCAAAATCAAAACGGACAAAGACCAAATATATGTTTTATCACAACCGATGCAATGCGTGTTGGTGCTATGGAGCAGCTTGAGCGCTGGGGAAAGCACATGAGTTCACGAGTTTATAAAGCAGAACGTTCTGAAGATTTAAAATCAATTTATGAGGAAAATCGTGACAGCATGGATGCTATTTTTATTGATACAAGTGGATTTAGTCCAAAAGATGCAACTCATCTTGCCCAAATGAAGCTTCTTTTGGAAGTGCCGGGAATGAATCCAGATATTTATCTGACGGTTATGGCATCTACAAAAGTTCGTGATTTACAGAATATAATGCAGAATTACGAACCTTTTGGATATAACTCAGTGATAGTAACAAAATGTGATGAATCTGAGCAGCTTGGAAATATTATTAGTGTTTTGCATGAAAAACATAAATCAGTTTCTTATGTAACACACGGTCAGGTTGCTTCAAGAGATATAGATAAAGCTGATATTGTAAATTTTTTGATTCGCCTTGAAAATTTTAAGGTTGATAGAGTTCATATAGAAGATAAATTTGGAGAATGATTATGGAAGAACAGGCAGAAGGATTAAAAGAATTATTTAATGAAGGCGATGTTAACAATGATTCGTTTAAGATTAAAAGTAAAGTCAAAAAAGACCATAATACAAGGATAATCGCAATTACTAGTGGAAAAGGTGGTGTCGGAAAAACAAATTTTGCTGTAAATATGGCAATTGCATATGCCCAGCTTGGAAAAAAAGTAATTCTGATTGATGGTGATTTGGGCATGGCAAACGTAAATGTACTTTTAAATATTGTGCCTGAGTATAATCTGATGCATGTAATCAATAAAAAAAAGACAATGAAAGAAATCATCATGGATACGGAATTTGGCATTAAATTCATTGCCGGAGCAAATGGTTTTTCAAAAATTGCCAATCTTTCTGTAGATGAACTTGATGATTTTGCAACTCAGTTTTCTACTTTAGGCAACGCAGATATCATCATTATTGATACTGGTGCGGGTATTGCAAATAATGTACTTCAATTTGTCGCAGCTGCTGACGAAGTTTTTGTTGTTACAACTCCTGAACCTACAGCAATTACAGATGCTTATGGAATCATCAAGATTATTACAACAGAGATTGTAGATAGAACTGTCAATATAAAACTTGTAGTAAACAGAGTTCATTCCGCAGATGAAGGAAAACGCATTTCTGAAAGAATTATCAATATTGCTGCACAATTTTTAGGATATAAAGTGGAATATTTAGGCTGCATTCCAGAAGATTCTCTTGTGCAGGCTTCTGTAATCAGACAAAAGCCGTTTATAATCGTAAATCCTACATCAAAACCTTCAATATATTTAAAGCATATTGTTGGACGCATAGAAAAAACAGAACCTGAAATAAATGAAGGAGTATCAAGCTTTTTAAAGAAATTCTTGGGAAAAAAGAAAGGTTAAATTCGATTAATCTGTTTTTTTCAAAACATTATTACAGATTTCTCGTTTTTTATAATAATAAAATTTTCTAAAAAAAAACTATTATTTTTTTAGATTATAATGTATAATATTTATGGGTGATTATATTTTTTTGATGTACTGCTACAGATGCACAAAATTGATTGTGCCAGTTACAAAATGTAATGAATTGGAGGGGATATGAAAGGCATAAAATTACTTGTAATTTCAGCTGCCAGTGGTTTTGTTCTGTCTTTCTTATTCGGATTATTCTCCCATACATCAATAATATCGATATTACTCAAAGCAATCCTTTTTGCTGTTATTTTTGGCATTTTAGGATTTTTGATTAATTTTGCGGTCAATAAGTTTTTGATTGATGAGTCACAGAATTCCTCAGGTTTTGCAGATTCTGATTCTGCTGCAAATGAGGTTTCTTCTGTAAATGAACCAAAAACAGGACAAATGGTAGACATTACAATTCAAGATGAAGAACTTGAAAAAGGTGAAAGTGAAAATCATTTTGTAGTTGGTAATGCTCACTCCATGCTGAAAGATTCTGATGTTGAAAAATCAGGATTGTCAGAACAGACTGAAAAAAATCGAAATCAGCAGGAAGCTGAGAGAAAAGGTTTTGTACCTTTGACAAATTTTGAAAATTTAAAAAATGTTTCAGGAAAAGAAGCTGTTTCACCAGAATCAATTCCAGAAAGGAGTGCTTCCAAAACAAATTTTGATTCAGAAAGCATTGATACTCTACCGGATATTGGTGATTTAGGTTTTGAAAGTGAAACTGAATCAGAAAATGGATCTGATGATGATGAGATGGAAAATGATTCTGATTATGTTCCTTTGGGAAATAAAAAATCAGAAAATTCAACTGAAGTAAAAGATGCAGCGCTTATTGCAAAAGCCATAAGTTCTGTACTTTCAGGTGAAAATTCTGAATAAGAGGGTAGGAATATATGCCAATTAATGATGAAAAAGAAGAAGATGATCTTTGGGAAGAATTTAAGAAAACAAAATCCCCGGCTCTTAGAGATAAATTTATTCGACAATATATGCCTCTTGTAAAATATGTTGCTGGAAAAGTTGCAACAGGACTTCCTGCATCTGTAGAATTTGATGATTTGGTTGGATATGGTCAGTTCGGACTTCTTGATGCAATTAATAAATATGATACATCGAAAAATGTAAAGTTTAAAACTTATGCTGTGACACGAATTCGAGGTGCTATTTTTGATGAATTAAGACAGATTGACTGGGTTCCTCGTTCTGTTAGACAAAAATCAAGAGAAATTGAAGATGCAATTGTTGCTTTGGAATCAAAACTTGGTCGTACAGCAAGTGATTCTGAAATTGCAAATTCTTTGAACATGAGTGAAGATGAATATCACAGAACAATTATGAAAGTTTCTGGAACAAGCGTGCTTTCGTTAAATGATATTTGGTATTCAGGTGATGATAATGAAAATATGTCTATTGGTAACAATATAGAATCACCATCAAGTTTAAATCCTGATGTAATTGCTGAGCGTGAAGAAATCAGAAAAGTAATTGCAGAAGCTATCAGCGAGTTGCCGGAAAAAGAAAAACTTGTCATTGTCCTTTATTATCATGAAGATTTAACGTTTAAAGAGATTGGTGATGTTCTTGAAGTAAGTGAATCACGCATTTCACAGTTGCATGCAAAGGCAAATCTCAGGTTACGGGCAAAACTTACAAATCTTAGAAAAGGTATTATTTAATTTTACGAGTTCAAAATAATTTTCAAAATCGGGGCTGCCAGAAAAAATGGTTACTTTAGAAAAAATTCGCAAGGATATGAAAGATTTTCTCGCCGTTGACAATCAGCTTCAGTTTGTGGAAGTTATGGCTGATACAATTGGCGAGGCCTTGGAAGATGCTTCTGTTCAGCTTGATGTAAAAACTTCTACCTTGCAATATGAAATAGTTGAAAAAGGCAGCGAAGGTTTTATGGGCTTGGGAAAAAAGCCATGGAAATTAAAAATTTATCCAGATCCTGCTTCAATCAAAAAAGTTAAAAAGCTTGCATCAGATGGATTGTTTGATGAAGAAGAACTTGCTGACGCTACAGAAACTCAAAATCGTGATGGATTTTTTATTGTTCGCCATTTCAAATCAGATATCATGCTCAAAATCATTCTTCCAACTGGTGATGGAGAGCAGATTGATATAAAAGATGTAATAGCAGAAGTGAGCCGTCAGGATACAATTGATTTTGATGAAGATTTAATAAAAAAATATGTAAAATCAGGAACAGATGAGCAATATAAATCAATAGGACAATATCGTCACATTCCTGCAGGTGATGTAATCATTGGAATTGAAGTTACAAAAGATGAAATGAAAGCTTCTGTTATTGTTTCTCCACCTTCAATGAGTGGTTCAGAAGCATCTGCAGAGATGATAAAACGTGCGCTTCAGGCTCAAGGAGTAATCGATCCTTGTGTAGATGAAAAACGCGTTAATGATTTTGTAGATAGACCTGTTTATAATGTTCCGTTTGATGTTGCTTTTGCAGTTCAGCCAGTAAATGGTCACGATGCTTACATTTCATATAATTTTGAAACAGATCCCAAAAAAATCAAGGCAAAAGTGTCTGATTCAGGAAATATCAACTATAAAGATTGGAATCAGATTCAAAATGTTATTGCAGGACAGCCTCTTGCACAGAAAATTCTTGCTGAAAGAGGAAAAGGTGGTAAAACAGTATTTGGCAGATATCTTGAAGCAACTAATGGAAAAGATATTCAGATTCAGCTTGGTCAAAATGTCAGTCTTGATCGCGACGGAGTGACTATTAAAGCAGATATTGACGGTGAGGTTATGCTTATAAATGGAAAAATAACCGTAGAACCTGTTAAATATCTTGATGCTGTTAATGTAAAAACTGGCGATGTAAAATTTGTTGGAACTGTAATTATTAAGGGTTCTGTAGAAGAAGGATACAAAGTCGAAGCAACAAATATTGAAATAAATGGAATTGTTGATAAATCACGTCTGGAAGCTACTGGAAACATAATTGTTCGTCAGGGAATTTTTGGAAAAGGTGAAGGTTATGTAAAAGCCGGTAAATCTTTATGGGCTAAATTTATCAATGATACAACTGTTGAAGTTGAAGAAAATGTTATCGTTTATGATTCAATTGTAAATAGTAATATTACGGCAATGAAAAATATTGTCGTAAAAGGAAAAAAAGCTCAGATTATTGGCGGTCATCTTCTTGCAACCCAGGAAATCTGTGCCAGAAAGATTGGCTCTCCAGGGGGTGGTGCTGAAACAATTTTGGAAGTTGGAATTGACCCAAGAGCAAAAAAACGTCTTGAAGAATTGCAGACAATGCAGGCAAGAAGCACAAAAGATTATGAAAATATTGATTTGGATATCAAAAATCTTGAGCAGCAGAAAAAATTACGTAAAAAACTTCCTCATGAAAAAGAAGAAAAATTACGTCTTCTTAAAGAAAAATGTGATCAGATTACAGTCGATTTGGAACAAATGACAAAGGAAATCGATTCGATTCAAAAACATCTGCGCGAACTCAAGGCTGTCGGAAAAGTTAAATGCGAAGATACAATTTATTCTGATGTAAAAATTTATGTTCGTGATGCCTGTGATGAATTCAAAATGGAATGCAAAAAAGTTACCGTTTTCTATGATGATATAAATAAACTTTCAAAACGCGGTCCTTACGAACCACCTTCATTGCAGGAGGACGAACCAGATGGCTATAGCTCCAATTGACCTTCAGACAATGTATTCACAATTATCAAACGTCTCAAAAACTTTGTCTACAGCGCAACAGGCTCAATTGACAGAAGCAATGCAGCAGCAGTCTAAAATTCAACGCGAAATAGAAAATGCTTCAAAAGTTCAGCAAACTTCAAATGAAAAGGCAAATGCAAAAAATATAAATCAAAATGGTTCCAATTCACAAAGTTTTGAAAATGCAAAAAAAGACAGAACAGAAGCAGATGAAAATCAAGAAAATCAGAATGAAGATAAAAATCTGAAAGACAATGATTTATCATACCTTGGAATGGGCAGAATTATTGATATTAAGAGGTAGAGAATGCTTGTAAAATTGTCTTTGTTTTTTTCAATCGTCAGTGTCTTAATCATGATTATTATTTTGTTTAAATTTAAAAAATTATTTTCCACAGATTCAATCATTGAAAAAACTCGAGACAGAATGAATAAACTGATTGCCGATATAAATCGAAATGCAAATAATGATATAGAACTTTTGAATGAATCAACAAGAAGAATTCGTGTGCTTTTAAAAGATGCAGATGAAAAAATGCAGAGTTTTAATGAAGCAACAGAACGCCTGCGTGAAATGATTGCCGAAACAGAAAAAGTGTCCAAAAAATCAAAATCAAAAAAAATTGCAGAGAGTCCGATTTATGGCGACATTCCGAAAAAAACTTTTCAAGAAAAATCTAAATTAAAAAACAATCCATACGATAAAAACTTTATTGATCCGAATTCTTCTTACGAGGTTGCAAATAACGGAAGTTTAGGTTCTCTTTTTGATGAAAATGATTTGATTTTAAAAGATGAAACAAAAGTTACTACTGAAGGAGCTGCTTACAAAGAAGTCCCTTTGATTATCACAAAAGTTTATGATGATAATGCGGCATTAAATGAAAAATCTGACACTTCTTTAGGAACAAAAGTTTCGAGAATGTATGCAAATGGAATGACTGTGGAAGAAATTGCTTTGGAATTAGACTGTTCGACATCTGAAGTACAGTTTATTATAGATATGGGATTGTAAAAACAATCTCAAAAATATAAATATCGAGGAATTAAGAGGTAAAGCTATGAAAGTAAAAAAGCAAAAATTTGGTGTTTTATGTGACGGCACAAAAGTGCATCTTTATACAGTGTCAAACAATGGAATGTCATTTTCGTGCACAGATTATGGATGTACGTTGACAAGTATTGTGTTAAATGGAAAAAAAGGGAAAAAAACTGACGTTTTGCTTGGATATTCAACGTTAGATGGATATATTAATTCAACTTATTGTTTTGGTTCGATTGTCGGACGATTTGCAAACAGAATTGGAAAAGCTGCTTTCACTTTAAATGATAAAGATTATCCTTTGGATAAAAATGACGGTCCAAACACTTTACACGGTGGTTTTTCTGGTTATGATAAAATGATGTGGAAAGGTGAAATTATTCAACATGACAAATATTGTGGTGTAAAATTTACAAGAACTTCAGTGGATGGAGAGCAGGGATTTCCTGGAAATGTTGAAATTTCTATCACTTATCTTCTTGATGAAAATGATAATCTTTCCTGCATTTATAATGCCATCACAGATAAGGCAACTCCAATCAACATTACTAATCATGCTTATTTTAACCTCAAAGGAAATGGAAATATTGGTGAACATACATTGCAGATGAATTCTTCTCAGATTCTTGAGGTAAGTCCAAAACTTATTCCAACTGGAAAGATTCTTGATGTAAAAGGCACACCATTTGATTTTACAGAAGAAAAGAAAATTGGAAAGGATATAAAAGAAGTTGGCGTAGGTTATGACCATTGTTATGTGACTGAAAAATATGATCTTTCTGATAAACAGTGTGGTTGTCCTCTTGATGATTCTGATCTTGTGGAATTCTGTACAGTAAAAGAATCTGAAACAGGTCATCAGATGTCTGTTTATACTAATATGGAAGGATGTCAATTCTATACAGGCAACTATATAAAAGGAATATTCGGAAAACAAGGTAAAATTTATGCAAGTCATGATGCTTTCTGTCTTGAAACACAGGCATTCCCAGATTCTCCAAATCAACCGGATTTTCCAACATGCATTTTGCAGCCGGGACAAGTGATGAAGGCAAAAACAGTTTATTCTTTTAAATATTAGTTTAATTGAAAAAAAATGTTTATAATTCTCAAAAAAAGTGTTATTATATAAGGACATTTCTTTAAAAAATGCATATCGGAGATGTCCTAAAATTTGTGAGGTATGTAATGGATGTACAGTTACAGGAATTGATTGATAAAATCAAAAAAGATGGCGTTGCATCAGCTGAAAATGAAGCTGCAAAAATCGTTGCAGAAGCAGAAAAGAATGCTGAAAAAATTATTGCCGACGCTCAGGAAAAAGCAGCCGAGATAATAAAAAATGCAAAGGCTGAAACAGAAAGAATGGAAAAAGCCAGTGAAGAAGCAATCGTACAGGCTGGAAGAAACATGCTTCTTTCTTTTAAAGAATCAATTATCGGCGAATTAGATGGTTTAATCAAAACAGAAACAGAAAAAGCTCAGACAAAAGAACTTCTGGCAAAACTGATTCCTGAAACTGTGAAAACCTGGTCAAAAAATGCAGATGCATCTGAACTTTCAGTTTTGCTTTCTGAAAAGGACTTAAAGGCTTTGGAGTCTTCTTTAGTAAGCGAATTGAAAGATGAAATTTCAAAAGGTCTTGAGATTAAACCTGATAAAACACTGTCTTGTGGTTTTAGAATTGGTGTAAAAAATGGTGCTGCTTATTATGATTATTCTGCAGAAAGTCTGTCAGAAATGTTTGCAGCATATCTTAATCCAAAAGTTGCAGCATTAATCAAAATTGCTGCAAAGGATGAATAATAGTGGCTTATTATTATTTGGTTTCACAATTACCAAATATCAGTTCTCAGGAAAGTAAATCTGCTTTGCCGTTAAATACAGTTTCTTTTAAGGAATTGGCATGCAGATATGTTTCCGAAGAGGAAAAACAGATTGTGAATTCACTTTCTTTAGTTCCTCCTAAAGAGTTAAAATCTACCGGTTCTGTTTTTTTGGATAATTGGTATGAAAAAGAAAGAAATCTGCGTTTTGCACTTGCTCAAATTCGTGCTCAAAAAATGAAAAAGGATTCAATTCCTCTTCCTGCTGGAATTACTGCTGATATCATTTCTGCTGCAAGAACTGCAGTGGGAATGGACAGTCCTTTGAGTGCAGAACAGTTTCTTTATGATTACAGGTTACGTCTGCTCGATGATTTGCGTCCTATGGACAATTTTTCAATAGATGCAGTGTACGCCTACGGCTTGAAATTAATGCTCGTTGAAAGGATGCGTAAATTTGAAGTTGAAAACGGAAAGACATCTTATCATAAGATTTACGATACAATTTTGGATGGAGATAAATAATGACGGATACAAAAGCAAAAGTAGTCGGCATTAACGGAAACATGGTTACCATTGAGTTTGATGGAAATGTTTCTATGAATGAAGTTGGCTATGTTAATGTAGATGGAAAAAAACTGCGTGGTGAAGTTATTCGTATTCGTGGAAATAACGCACAGATGCAGATTTTTGAAATGACACAGGGAATTAAAGCTGGCGATACAGTTGAATTGGTTGGCGATCTTCTTTGTGCTGAATTAGGACCTGGACTTCTTGGTCAAACTTTTGATGGATTGCAGAATCCGCTTCCCCTTGTCGCTGAAAAAGCTGGTTTCTTTTTGGAAAGAGGTGTTTATGTAGATTCTCTTCCTCGTGATAAAAAATGGGATTGGACTCCAACTGCAAAACCTGGTGATAAAGTTTTGCGTGGTGATTCTGTTGGTTCAGTTCCAGAAGGACCTTTTACACATAAAATTCTTGTTCCTTTTGATTTACTTGGAATGTATGAAGTTGTTTCTGTGGCTCCTAAGGGCAGTTATACAATAGAAGAAACAATTTGTGTTGTCAAAGATGAAAAAGGTAATACTCATGAGTTAAAAATGGCATTTAAATGGCCTGTAAAACGTGCCGTTGACTGTTATGCAGAACGTCTTGCACCAAATGAACCGATGGTAACACAAATTCGTCTTATCGATACATTCTATCCAGTATCAAAAGGTGGAACTTATTGTATTCCAGGACCTTTCGGGGCAGGAAAAACAGTTTTACAGCATACAACAAGCCGTAATGCAGACGTGGATATTGTAATTATCGCAGCCTGTGGTGAACGTGCTGGTGAAGTTGTTGAAACAATTAAAGAATTCCCGGAATTAAAAGACCCAAGAACTGGTCGTTCATTGATGGAAAGAACAATCATTATTTGTAATACATCTTCAATGCCGGTTGCAAGCCGTGAAGCATCTGTATATACATCAGTAACATTGGCTGAATATTATCGCCAGATGGGATTACACGTTTTGCTCCTTGCTGATTCTACGAGTCGTTGGGCACAGGCTTTGCGTGAAATGTCTGGACGTTTGGAAGAAATTCCTGGAGAAGAAGCATTCCCTGCATATCTTGAATCATATATTGCAGCATTTTATGAACGTGCAGGAATTGTACGCCTTCGTGACGGTTCAGTTGGTTCTGTTACAATTGGTGGAACCGTTTCTCCAGCTGGTGGTAACTTTGAAGAACCTGTAACTCAGGCAACACTTAAAGTTGTTGGAGCTTTCCACGGTCTTTCTCGTGAACGTTCAGACGCTCGTAAATATCCTGCAATTGACCCAATCATTTCATGGTCGAAATATAAATCAGTTTTGCCAGAAGAATGGGTTTCTTTTGCAAGAAAAGTTTTCCTCTCTGGTGTAGAAGTTAATCAGATGATGAAAGTAGTTGGAGAAGAAGGTACAACTACTGAAGATTACATTGAATATCTTAAAAGTGATTTTTTGGATGCAGTTTATATGCAGCAGAACTCTTTTGATGAAATTGATGCAGCAGTCAGCGTTGAACGTCAGAAATACACTTTCAAAAAGGTTGTTCAAGTTCTTGGTTCAGATTTTGAACTTAATGATAAGGATTCAGCTAGAAACTTTTTCAATCAGCTTAGACAGAAATTTATTGACTGGAACTATTCGCTTTGGAATTCTGAAAAATTTACTGCGGCTGAAAAAGATGTTGACGCTCATATTGCAAGTGCAAACGGAAAAGTTCGTGATTATGTTGCACAGTTGCTGAAGGATGGTGAATAATGAATAAAGTATATAGTAAAATTGAATCCATCGTTGGTAGTGTAATTACAGTTAAAGCAGATAATGTAGCTTATGGAGAATTGGCAGAAATTGAAACACGTTTCGGAAAATCTCTAGCCGAAGTAAACAAAATTGATGGTGATGTTGTTTCGCTTCAAGTTTTTGCTGGTGGACGTGGTATTTCAACTGGTGACCATATCAAATTCCTTGGACATCAAATGGAAGTTTCTTTTTCTGATGATTTACTTGGTCGAATTTTCAATGGTTCAGCTCAGCCTCGTGACAATGGACCTGCTTTGGCAGATTCACTTGTTACAATTGGTGGACCTTCTGTAAATCCATCAAAACGAATTATGGCAAAACGTATGATTCGTACTGGTATTCCAATGATTGATATGTTCAACACATTGGTTGTATCACAAAAACTTCCAATTTTCTCGATTTCAGGAGAGCCATATAACCAGCTTTTGGCAAGAATTGCAATGCAGGCGGAAGTTGATGTAATCGTTTTAGGCGGTATGGGTCTTAAATATGATGATTACTTGTATTTTAAGAAAACTCTCGAAGATGGCGGTGCTCTTTCAAAAACTGTAATGTTTATGCACACGGCAGCGGATCCAACTGTAGAATGTCAGAAAATACCAGATCTTTCTCTTGCAGTTGCCGAACAGTTTGCACTTAAAGGAAAAGATGTACTTGTACTTCTTACTGATATGACAAACTTTGCAGATTCAATGAAAGAAATTGCCATCACGCAGGAACAAGTTCCATCTAATCGAGGTTATCCTGGAGATTTGTATTCTCAACTTGCAAGTCGCTATGAAAAAGCTGTTGATTTTGATTCTGCTGGTTCTGTAACAATTCTTGCTGTAACTACAATGCCTGGTGATGATGTAACACATCCAGTTCCAGACAATACAGGATATATCACAGAAGGACAGTATTATCTGAAAGGCGGAAGAATTGAGCCTTTTGGTTCACTTTCACGACTTAAACAGAATGTAAACGGTTCAACACGTCCAGATCATCGTGCTTTGATGGATGGTATGATTCGACTTTATTCATCTTACAAAGATACTCTTGAAAAGAAATCTATGGGTTTCAATATGAGTAAATGGGATGAAAAATTACTCGAATACGGAAAAAAATTCGAAGATAATATGATGGATTTGTCTAAAAACATTCCGCTTGAAGATGCTCTTGATTTGGGATGGAAAATTCTTGCTGATTGTTTTGAACCTGAAGAAACTGGTCTGAAATCTTCATTAATCGAAGAATACTGGCCTAAATAATTCGTGCATTTCGTTATTACAAAAAAACGTTGTACGAAAAACTAATCTTTGTTTAAAGGAAAAATTGAATGGCGAAAATTAAGCTGACAAAGAATGAGCTGAAAGTTCAAAAAGATTCTCTTAAAATGTTTAAGCGTTATCTTCCGACACTTATGCTCAAAAAACAACAGCTTCAGACTGAAATCCGCACAATAGATGCCAAAGCAAAAGAAGTTCGTCAGGCAAGAGTTGAACTTGAAAAAGAGTTTGATGCTTGGATTGCCGTTTTTGGAGAACAAGAAGCTTTTACCAAAGATATGGTTACTGTCAAAAATATCAAAAAAGGAACTGGAAATATAGCTGGTGTTACAATTCCAATTTATGAAGGTGCCGACTTTTCACGCGGTGATTATGATTTATATGAAACTCCACTGTGGGTTGATATGGCAGCAGACAGAATGGAAAAAGCCTTGTCTTTGGATTTGGAAGCAGAAGTTCTTGATGAACAAGTGCGTCTTCTTTCTCAGGAGTTACGCACTACAACACAAAGGGTGAATCTCTTTGAAAAAGTGAAAATTCCTGAAGCAAAAGCAAATATTAAAAAGATTTCTGTTTATCTTGGTGATGAACAGACTGCAGCTGTAGTTCGAAGTAAAATTTCTAAGAAGAAATTACAGGCAAAAATTGATGAAGAACAGGAGGCACATTAATGATTGAACCAATGAAAAAAGTCTCTATTGTACTTCTCAATAAAGAAAAACAAGAGGCTTTGAAAAAATTAAGAAAACTTGGACTTGTTCATTTGGAAAAAATTGAAGGTTCTAGTGAAAAACTTAATGCATTCAAAGAGTATACAAATAATGCAAATCTCAGTGAAAGTGTGCTTGGAGAAATCAAACTTCCAAAAAAGGAAAAACAAAATCAATTATCTTTGGAAAATGAAAAAGTTATTTCTTTATGTTCACAGATTGTAGCAAAAACTGAACGCAAGAAGCAGCTAATGGAAGAAATTTCTTCGGACGCAACAGAACTTGAAAGATTTGCAAATTGGGGTAGTGTAAGTTTAGAAGATTTTGAATATCTTAATCAAAAAAACATTCAGTTGAAACTTTATGAAGTTCCAGTCGAAAAATATTCTGAGATTGACAATGATATTCAAACAATACTTGTCAATAATGATAAAAAGAATGTAAGATTTTTGATTGTTAACGGTGGTGAAGGTCGTCCTGAAAGACTTATGCCTCAAGCTTTTGAAGTTCCATTTCCAAGAATGTCAACAAAACTTTTGGAAGAGGAAATCAAAAAAGATGAAGAAGAAATTGTTCAAATAGAAGCATTTTTCAAAGAAAATGTAAAATATCTTGATTCCATCAAAGAGTTTAAAAAAACTTTGGAAAAGGATATTGAATTTGAAAATGTAAATGCTGGAATGCAAAATGAAGGTGAAACTGAAACTTCTCTTGCATGGATTAGTGGATTTGTTCCTAGTGCTGACATTCAAAAACTTATTGACAGTTGTAAACAGAACAATTGGGCTTTAGCTTATGAAGATGCACAAAGAGATGATAGCGAAGTTCCGACAAAACTTAAGAATAATAAATTTGTAAGTTTAATTTATCCGCTTACAGATTTTTTGGGAACTGTTCCAGGATATAATGAATATGATATTTCCGGCTGGTTCCTGCTGTTCTTTACAATTTTCTTTGGAATGATTTTTGGCGATGGTGGATATGGACTTTTAGTTTCAATTGTAAGTTTACTTTTGATTTTAAAAAGCAAAATTGCTAAAAAGCCAGTACAACCTTTGCTGATGCTTGCACTTCTTGTTGGTGGCGCAACTGTAGTTTGGGGTATTGTAACTTGCACTTGGTTTGGAATTCCTGTGGAAAATCTTCCAGCCTGGCTCAAAAATATTTCAATTCCGCTTGTTTCTAATGCTTACAGCGATAAAATCTGGCAGCCTTTCTGGGTTACTCAAGAAGGAGTTGGATTATCAAAGGATCAAAATTTGCAAATTTTCTGTTTTGCTCTTGCTTTGATTCAGCTTTCAATTGCACATATCAAGGCGGCAAAAAGAAATATTGTCGAAAAAAAACCACTGAAAGCACTTGGTGACATTGGTTCGCTTTTGCAGCTTGTGGGAATGTTCTGGATAGTACTTTCGATGGTTGTAAATTCTAAAGTTTTTGTAATGCTTGGAAACATCGGCAATATACCTGTCGGTAAGATTGAAATTTCACTTATAGCAGTTGGTTTTGTAATGAGTTTCATCTTCTCTAATTATGATGGAAGCATTGGAAAATCAATTCTTGAAAGTTGTAAAAACATTATTTCAGTTTTGCTTGGAGTAGTAAATGTTTTCTCTGATATTGTTTCATATATCAGATTGTGGGCTGTAGGTTTAGCAGGTGCAGCAATTTCTGACACGGTAAACACAATGGCTGGTCCAATTTTGGGACACGCAATTTTGTTTATTGCCGCAATTGCTTTATTAGTGTTTGGTCATGGATTAAACATGGTTTTGAATCTGCTTTCTGTAATTGTACATGGAGTTCGTTTGAATACTTTGGAATTTTCAACACATCTTGGAGTTTCATGGTCAGGAAAGAAATACGAACCGTTTAGTGAAAATAAATAATAAAACTTGTTGATTTTCAAGTTATAAATAATTGGTGACTGCATGTCACGAGGAGTTAATATGGAATTTTTTGGAATGTTGGGTGCTGCTATTTGTATGGGTATTGCTGCTATTGGTTCTGCAATTGGTATTGGAATTGCAGGTCAGGGAGCTATTGGAGCTTGGAAACGATGTTATATGAACAATAAACCAGCTCCTTTTATTTTAACTGTATTTGCCGGTGCGCCATTGACACAGACAATTTATGGTTTCCTTTTAATGTCAATTAAACTTAAAACTTTAGGAGCAGAAAATCCTGGAATGGCACTTGGTCTTGGAATTGCTTCAGGGCTTGCAATGTGTTTTTCAGCAATTGCACAGGGAAAAGCTGGTGCTGCAGGTTCAGACGCTTTAGGAGAGACAGGAAAAGGATTTGCACAGTACATCATGGTAGTAGGATTGTGTGAATCAGTAGCATTGTTCGCAATGGTATTCTCGATGATTGCATAAGTATACTTTTTGTATACTTATGCAAAACGAGGATGTCAAGGCCGG
>SAMEA104315430__coassemble_51_pt1 | contig 106025 bp, 91 predicted proteins | sample SAMEA104315430__metabat2_low_PE_026 | metagenome-assembled genome bin SAMEA104315430 (sample SAMEA104315430) | gut metagenome | biome: Monkey gut; feature: monkey-associated habitat; material: faeces | place: China | collected 2013 | reverse complement strand
CGGATAGCCTGTTTTTTGGTTGCTGAGCGAAGTCGAAGCAAGCAAAAAGCCACCCTTAATTTAATGAATCAGAATTCGAAAATTATTTAATCTTTTATAAGGTTTGCTTAGCAGATTCAAAATCTGATTAAGTTTTAAATATGGTATTTCTAAGGGAGGAAATTATGGGTGGTTTAGGAATTTCTATAGTAAATGATGATGATGCTTATGTTGATTCAAATGATTACAATAATGATTTGAGTGGAAATCCTACTGTCATAAAAGTTGTAGGCTGCGGTGGCGGCGGTTCAAATGCTGTAAACCGCATGATTTCACGTGAATTGAGTAATGTTGAATTTATTGTTTTGAATACAGATTTGCAGGCTTTGAACCGTTCGCGTGCACCTACAAGACTTGCAATCGGTCAAAAAGTTACAAAAGGTCTGGGAGCTGGCGGAAAACCTTCGATTGGTGAGCAGGCTGCAGAAGAGGATAAAGAATTAATCACAAATACTTTGCGCGGTGCAGATATGGTTTTTATCACAGCCGGAATGGGTGGTGGAACTGGAACTGGTTCTGCTCCTGTAGTTGCAAAAATAGCAAAAGAACTTGGTTGTCTTACAGTCGCAGTCGTAACAACTCCTTTTGAATTCGAAGGAAATGTCAGAATGCGTCAGGCAAAAGAAGGACTTGAAAGATTACATGAACAAGTTGATTCATTGATTGTAATTCCAAATGAACAGCTTTTTAAAAATATAGACAAAAATCTTACTGTTAAAGAATCATTTAAAAAAGCAGATGAAGTTTTGTGCCAGGGGGTAGAAGGAATTTCCAACATCATCACAAATCCTGGTGATGTAAATACTGACTTTGCAGATGTGCGAAATGCTATGGCAGGACAAGGAAATGCAATTTTTGGAATAGGAATTGGTGAAGGTGAAAACAGAGCTACGGAAGCTGCATACAATGCAATTAACAATCCTATGCTTGAAGATTCCAAAATTGATGGTGCAAAAAATCTTCTTGTTAATATCTGCGGTTCTGAAGAAATTACTCTTAAAGAAGTCGGCGAAATCTGCAAAATTGTTACAGCTTCTGCAGACAAAGAATATAATATGTTTTGGGGACAGGTTACTCAGCCAGAACTTGAAGGAAAAATCAGCGTAACTGTTATTGCAACTGGTTTTGAGAAAACTCAGAAAGAAAAAGAAATCAAAACAGTTGAAGAAACTCCAAAAAATGTGGAAGTGGAAAAACCGAAAAAACTTCCTGAAAATGTAGTAAGTGCTTCTGAATTTGAAAATATTTTGAACAGTGTTTCCCGCAGTCAGAACAGTGCTATGAATGATTTGGGCGGAGTTTTTGTTTCAAAAAAAGACATATCAAACAACGCTCATAATCCACAAAGTGCAAGACAGAATCAAAATCAGATTTTTGGACAGAATAAAAATGGACAAACGCAAAATATAACGCCTAATCATGGGCAAAATCTGCAGAATGGAGATAAAAAAGCTAAAACTTCAGAAAATTTTGGACAGGGGCTTTTTGATTCTGATTATGCTGATGACAGTAATGGTTATGGTGGAAATTTTTCTCAACCAATTCATAAATCATTTACACCGCCAGCTGGATTTATTCCAAACGAAGCAGATATAAATCAACCTGCAATCTGGAGAAAACCAGAATTCAGCCGTTCAATCAAACTTACAGATGATTGATTTATTATAACTGAAAACAGGTGAAGGATGACGGTTCTTGAACTTTTGAATCAGTTTTATTCAGATTTGATTCTTGTCAAAAGAGATTCAGAACAAACGGCAATGACTTATAAAATTTCTGTTGAAGAGTTTTTGAATTTTCTGGTAAAAGAAAAAATTAAGTTGCGTGCTGTTTCAACTCAAAATTTGATCTTTTTTTTGATAAAAAGACAGGAATCAGGTGTGAGTGAACTGACTATTTCAAAAGATATTTCAGCATTGCGTGCTTTTGGGGATTTCCTTGTGCGAAAAAGTTTTTGGGAAGAAAATATTACTTTATTGCTTGAAAAGCCACGAGCGGCTAAAAAAATTCCAAAAGTGCTTTCGGTGGAGCAGGTTGATAATCTTTTAAGTGTGATAGATACGAAAACTGCATCCGGCATTCGTGATGATGCGCTTTTTGAACTGATTTATTCCTGCGGATTAAGAATTAGTGAAGCATGCGGACTTTTGATATCAAACGTTCATCTGGAAGAAAAATTGATTCTTGTGCGTGGAAAAGGTGATAAAGAGAGAATTGTTCCTTTTGGTGAACGAGCGCTTGAAAAAATAAAAATTTATCTGGAAAAGGTACGTCCCTCTTTGACGAAAGGAAGAAATGTTCCTCAGCTGTTTGTGAATTATAAAGGTGAACCGATTTCCAGAAAAGGTGTTTGGAAAAGATTTAAAGAATTGGAAACATTATCTGGGGTAGATGCAAAAGTGCACACTCTTCGCCATTCATTTGCAACACATTTGTTGTCTGGTGGTGCAGATTTGCGTTCGGTGCAGGAACTTTTGGGACACAGCGATTTGAGTACAACAACAATTTACACACATGTTACAGACGATCAGCTTGAAAAAGCCCATGAAAAGTATTTTGAATCTGTTGCTATGCAGGATTCATAGAAAAATCTGTATGTTTGATAAAAATTTGAAAGTGTTATATTGAAAGTGTTATATTGGTTGAAAAAAATAAAATATTTATTTAAAATAAGTAAAAATTTGTGGAAAAATAAACTTATATTTTGTATATTATATATTGTGTTAAATATCGGGTTTTTTATTTTATATTTTGGGTGGCTTTTTGCTTCGCCAGCCCTTACAATCCTTGCCACGGTTAACAAACGAAAACTCGGAATTGAATAGATTATTATATATCAAAAATAATTGATTTGTGAAATGGGGGACAAAATGAAAAATATTTTATATAAAATAATTATGATTTTGGGGTTTTCAGCAGTCATTACTGTTTTTGTTTCCTGTGAAGTTTCAAATAAAAAAATACTTCGTTATCAGAAACTTGAAGAAGGTGTTTCAAATCCCACTACCATAGAAGAACTTAAAGATGCAATCAAAAAATATGGAGAACGTGCGGCTGATGTTCAGATGGCCGTAGGTCAGGTAGGAATTTGGTATAAAATTCTTGGAACCAGATATCTTGATCAGAAAATGTATGGAGAAGCATTAAAGTGTTTTCAAGAAGCTTTAAAATATTATCCTGATAATCAGAATTTATATTATTATGTTGGTGTTTGTGCAGGATATATGTCTCATGCGGCTTTAGATTTTGGTGGAACTGGAAATACTCAGCAGAAATATAATTATTTAAAACTTGCGGAAAAAGCTTATTTGCGTGCCATTTCAATAGAAGACAGATATGTCAGAGCTTTGTATGGAATTGGAGTTCTTTATGTTTTTGAACTGGATGAAAGTCAAAAAGCGATTCCTTATCTTGAAAAAGCAATTGAAATAGACACTAAAAATATTGATGCTATGTTTGTTCTGGCTCGTGCATATTATTCATGTTATGAATTTGACAAATCCATAGAAATGTATGATAAAATAATAAATACAACAAAATCACAGGAAAAAAAAGAGATTGCATTAGAAAATAAGGAGAAAGTTTTAAATGCACAATATTCAAACTGAAGATAAAATTCTTTTTTATTTGTGCCTGCATAGAATTACTTTTTTGTCGTTATGCGAAAAAGAAATTTTATTAGAAAAATTGGGCAATTGGAATGAACTTTCTTTACTGTCCAAAGAAGATATCTCAAAAATAATTCATCGCCAGATTTCCGCAAAAGCGATTTGGGATGGAAAAGAAAATCTTCGCATGGCAAAAATTGCATTAGAATATTGCAAATTTCTCAATATTAGGATAATTTTAAATTCAGATGAAAATTATCCGTTTTTGTTGAATCAGATTTCAGATCCACCTTTGCTTTTGTTTTGTCGTGGAAATGCAGAATTATTAAATGGAAGAAAATATGTTTCTGTTGTGGGAACTAGAAAACTTTCTGTGCAGGGAAGAAAAAGTGCTAGTGATTTTGCATATCAGGCAGCCAAAAACGGTTATTGTGTGGTGAGCGGATTGGCTTATGGTGCAGATGGATATGCCCATAAAGGTTCTGTTGATGCATATTTTGATTTTTTAAATGAACCAGAGATGTTGCAAAACCTTGGACATACAATTGCTGTGCTTCCAAGCGGAATTGATGAAATTGTTCCTTATAGGCATAAACAGCTTGCCCAAATGATTCTCAAAAGTGGCGGGTGTATTATAAGTGAATATGAGCCTAAAATGAACATTGCCAACTGGCATTTTGTTGCAAGAAACAGAATTATTGCAGGTTTATCAGAATCTACAGTGGTGATTGAAGCTCCTGATGGAAGTGGTTCCCTCATTACTGCTGATTTTGCACTTGAATATGGAAGAGAAGTGTATCTGCATAAAGCTTGTTTTAGCGAAATGGCATTGAAGATGTCTGATATTGTAAGAAAGGATTTACTTAAAAAGTTTTCTCAAGGAAACGCGAGTAAATATAAAATAGAAAATACTGTACAAAAATTTTTAGAGCAGGGGGCTCCTGTTATCGAAAATTTCGATGATTTTTGTGCTGTTTTAAATGAAGAACCTGGAATAAGAAATGCAAGAATTGTTCAGGCTGAATTGTTTGAGTCGGTATGATGTTTGCAGATTTTAAACCTTTTTCATTCTATAAAAAGGACGTTACTGAAAGACTTTATTTATTTTGAAGGATAGAATATGGCTGAAAAAAACAAAAAAAACACTGACAAGAATGCAAAACAGACTTTGGTGATTGTAGAATCTCCAACAAAAGCACACACAATTGAAAAATATTTAGGACCTGGATATGTCGTTCGTGCTTCTGTTGGGCATTTGATAGACTTACCAAAATCCAGAATGGCAATTGATGTCGAAAATGGTTTTCAGCCAGAATATATAACTGTCAGAGGAAAGGCAAAACTTTTAAAAGATTTACAGAAAGAAGCAAAAAAATCAGAAGCAGTTCTGCTTGCATCCGATAATGACCGTGAAGGAGAAGCAATTTCATGGCATTTAAACAATGCCTTGAAAGATAAAACAAAGGCAACAATCAACAGAATTGTCTTTAATGAGATTACTCCAAAAGCAATCACAGAAGCTGTAAAGAATCCCGGTGAAATTGTAGAAGCAAAAGTAAATGCACAGAAAGCAAGACGCGTTTTGGATAGACTTGTTGGATATAATTTGAGTCCGCTTTTATGGTCAAAAGTAAAAAATGGACTTTCTGCAGGACGTGTTCAGTCTGTAGCTTTGCGCCTTATTTGTGAACGTGAAAAGGAAGTTGAAGAGTTTCTGCCAGAAGAATATTGGTCGCTTGATGCTGATTTTGTAAAAGGAAAATCGAAATTTACCGCACAGCTTGTAAAATATGCAGGTGAAAAACCTGAGTTGAAATCTGAAGATGAAGTTAAAAAGATTATTGAAAAAATCAAATCAAGTGAATGTAAAGTTGCGTCCAAAAAAACTACAGAAAAAACTGTGCGTCCAAAACCTCCGTTTACAACTTCAAAACTGCAGCAGGATGCGGCAAATAAACTTGGCTTTACTTCACGAAAAACAATGCAGATTGCACAGCAGCTTTATGAAGGAATTCAGATTGGCTCAAATCACGTTGGTTTGATAACTTATATGCGAACAGATTCTGTTCGAATTTCTGAAACTGCTTTGGCTGACGTGCGTGATTATCTTTCAAAAAATTATCCGGCTGAGTTGCCTGAACAACCAATCCATTATGCTGTTGGAAAATCTGCTCAAGATGCTCATGAAGGTATTCGTCCGACTTATGTTTCATATACTCCAGAAAGCATAAAAGAACATTTAACACACGATCAGTTTAAACTTTATTCAATCATCTGGGAGCGTTTTGTTTCAAGTCAAATGAATAATGCAAAAATGGAAACTACTTCAATTGAAATAAACGCAGATGAAGCAACATTCAGAGTATCAGCCAGTAAAATTGTTGACAAAGGTTTTTACAAAGTGATAAAACTTTTGGCTTCAAAAGATGAAAAAACTTCAGCATTGCCGTCTTTAAAAGAAGGTGAAATTGTTGATGCAGATAATTTTCACCCGGAACAGCATTTTACTCAGGGACCTGCAAGATATACAGATGCTTCAATTGTAAAAATGCTTGAAGAAAAAGGAATTGGTCGTCCTTCAACTTATGCAACAATCATTTCTACTTTGCTTGATCGTTATTACGTTACAAGATCGAATAAACAGCTTGTACCAACTCAGCTTGGAAAAATGATAAACAAAATTCTTGTAGAAAACTTCCCGGCTGTCATAAATGAAGAGTTTACTGCAAAGATTGAAACAGAGTTAGACCAGGTTGAAGCTGATGAACTTATCTGGAATGAAGTAATCGAAAAATTCTATGCTCCATTCAAAAAAAATGTTGACGATGTAATGGAACATCAGGAAAGCATAAAAGGATTTCTTGATGAGCAGACCGATGAAGTTTGTGAAAAATGTGGAAAACCAATGCTTAAAAAACTTGGAAGATTTGGATTTTTCCTTGCCTGCTCAGGATTTCCTGAGTGTCATAACACAAAATCAATTCCTCTTGCAAAATGTCCATGCAAGGATTGTAATGGTGATATTGTTGAGCGAAAAACAAAAGGTCGCGGAAAATCATTCTTTGGATGTACGAATTATCCAAAATGTACGTTTATTTCGCACTTTAAACCTATTGACCAGTATTGTCCAAAATGCGGATGGTTTCTTGTGGAAAAATATGACAAAAAAAATGGCGCTTACAAGAGCTGTATAAATCCAGATTGTGATTATTTACATAGTGCAGATGAACAGGAAAATGAAAATTAAAATTTATCTGAAAAAAAATAATTTTATAAGGAATATCCAGTGAAAGATTTAAAGTATGTCATATCGCTTGATGAGGGTACGACTTCCTGCAGAGCTGTTTTGTATGATAAAAATGCTAATGTTGTAGGTTCAATGCAACAGGAATTTACACAGATTTATCCAAAACCTGGACTTGTAGAACATGATGCTGAAGAAATATTTAAATGTCAGTTGATGGTTTTACAGAATCTTATTGTTGAAAATGATGTACGTTACGATCAGATTGCTGCAATTGGAATTACAAATCAACGTGAAACAATTGTCGTTTGGGATAAAAAAACTGGAAAACCTGTTTACAATGCAATAGTATGGCAGTGTCGCAGAACGGCAGATTATTGCAATCAGCTGATAAAAGAAGGGTGGACAGAAAAAATAAGACAGAAAACAGGACTTTTAATTGATGCATATTTTAGCGGAACAAAACTCAAATGGATTTTGGACAATGTTCCAGGTGTCAGACAAAAAGCTGAAAAAGGAGAACTTCTTGCCGGTACAATTGATACATGGTTAATCTGGAAACTTAGTGGCGGAAAATGTCACATAACAGATTATACAAATGCCTGCCGCACAATGCTTTTTAATATTTATGATTTGTGTTGGGATAAAGATTTATTAAAACTTTTTGATATTCCTGAAAAAATGCTTCCAAAAGTGTGCGATTCTTCCAGTGTTTATTGTAAAACTGACAGAGATATATGTGGATTTGAGGTTCCAATTGCTTCTGCGGTGGGAGATCAACAGGCGGCTTTATTCGGACAAGGTTGTTTTAATAAAGGTGAAGCAAAAAATACTTATGGAACAGGTTGTTTTATGCTTATGCATACAGGCGACAAACCTGTTAATTCCCAGAAACTTTTAACGACGATTGCCTTGGGTCTGGACGGAAAGGTAAGTTATGCTTTGGAAGGCAGCGTATTCATTGGCGGTGCTGTTATAAAATGGCTTCGAGATGAACTTGAACTCATTTCTTCTGCTCCAGAGATTGATAAACTTGCTGAATCAGTTGAAGATTCAAATGGGGTTTACCTGGTGCCGGCTTTTGTAGGACTTGGAACTCCTTATTGGGATATGTATGCACGTGGAACAATTGTTGGTCTTACTCGTGGAGTAAAAAAAGCTCATATTTGTCGGGCGGCTCTAGAAGGCATTGCTTATGAAGTAAAAGATGTGCTTGATACGATGGTTTTGGATTCAAAAACTGATGTTTTGAATTTAAATGTTGATGGCGGAGCTTGTGTTAGCGATGTAATGCTTCAGTTTCAATCAGATATTTTAAATACTCGTGTTTGCCGTCCTGCAAATGTAGAAACTACAGCATTGGGAGCAGCTTTTTTGGCAGGACTTGCTGTAGGATTTTGGAAAAATAAAGACGAAATACTTAATCATAGAAAAATAGAAAAAGTTTTTGTTCCGAAAATTAATGAAGAAAAAAGAAACGGACTTTATGCTGGCTGGAAAAAGGCAATAGACAAATCAAAAGCATGGATAGAAAATTGATTTTTTTGAATTTGCATTTTAAAAAGAATTATTCTAATTTCAAACACTGTTTCCGATAATCAAAAGTATGAAGTTAAAGGATTTTATTGAGGAGTTTTTAAATTATCTTTTTGCAGTGAGAGGTCTTTCTGAAAACACTGTGATTGGCTATAAAAATGATTTATCATTGTTGCAGGAGTTTTTATCACCGGAAATCGAAGTTTCATCTGTCACAAAAGAAAATCTGCTTTTATGCATCGGACAGCTTTCTAAGCAAAAAAAAGCAGCGGCAAGCATAAACAGATTCATTTCGGCGGTAAGAACACTTTTTTCATTTGGATTGCGTTATCAATACATACAAAAAAATCCTGCACTCGAACTCAAAACTGTTAAAAATCCGAAACGCATGCCGAATTTTATGACGCAGGCAGAAGTTGATGATTTGTGTCATCAACCGATGGAAAATGAGCTTTTGTGGAAAAACAGAGATTATGCAATTATGACAATGCTTTATTCTTCCGGTTGCCGAATCAGCGAAATTACAAATTTGAGATTGAGCGATTTTCTGGATGATTATCATTCAGCTATTGTTACTGGAAAAGGAAATAAACAGCGGCGAGTATATTTTGCATCTGAATCTAGAAATGCTTTGAAAATTTATCTTGAAGATAGAAAAAAAATGATTTGTGATAAAGGAATAGAAAATCCTTCTGATAAACTTTTTATAAATCAACGCGGACTGTCATTGTCTGTTAATGGAGTAAGGTTTATAATCACAAAATATTCTGGTAAAGAAGGAACAAATCATCATGTAAATCCGCATGCTTTCCGTCATACTTTTGCGACAACAATGATTGGTAACGGAGCAGATGTGAGAATTGTTCAGGAAATGCTCGGGCATAGTTCTATAAGTACAACACAGCGTTATACTCATGTGACAACAGAAAAACTTATTGATATTTACAATAAAGCCCATCCTCACGGTGCAAATGGTGAAAAAAAAAGATAAAAATCTGTTCATAAATATTAAAAAAATATTGTCAGCATTGTGTTTTTTTTATTATATTTATAAGAATAAGTCTGAATCTTATCTGAATATGATTTATGCTGATTTTTTTTTGAAAACTATAGATTTGATATATAAAAAGGAAATAAAATGGGAAAAACAAAAATTCGAAGCACTACAATTCTTGCTGTAAAACGAAACGGTCAGGTTGCTATGGCAGGAGACGGACAGTGTACAATGGGTGAAACTGTCTGCAAAGGAAATTCTAGAAAAGTTAGAAAAATTTATGATGGAAAGATTTTGACAGGATTTGCAGGTTCTGTTGCTGATGCTTTTACACTTTTAGACAGATTTGAAACAAAGGTAAAAGAATATAATGGTGATATTATGAGAGCTGCTGTTGAACTGGCAAAAGCCTGGAGAACTGACAGAAGCCTTCAAAAACTTGAGGCAATGCTTCTTGTGGCAGATAAAAACCGTATTCTTCTTATTAGTGGGGATGGAAATGTAATTGAACCTGAAAATGATGCAATTGCAATTGGTTCTGGTGGAAATTACGCTTATTCTGCTGCACTTGCATATCTTGATTCTTCTGATTTATCAGCAAAAGAGATTGCGGAACGTTCTCTTAAAATTGCTGGCAGCATTTGTATTTATACAAATCAAAATTTAACAATTGAAACTTTGGAAAATAATTAAGGATTTTAAATTTATGGAAAACATTGAACTCACACCAAAACAGATTGTGGAGAAACTTGACAGTTATATTATTGGTCAGGATAAAGCAAAAAGGGCGGTAGCAGTTGCACTTCGAAATAGAGTAAGAAGATTGAAATTGCCTGAAGATATTCGTGATGAAGTTGCACCAAAAAACATTTTGATGATTGGTTCTACAGGATGTGGAAAAACTGAAATTGCCCGACGACTTGCAAAACTTTGCGGTGCTCCATTTCTAAAAGTTGAAGCTACAAAATATACAGAAGTGGGATATGTTGGACGTGATGTAGAAAGCATGGTTCGCGACCTGATGGCTGTAGGCTACAATGACGTAAAGGCTGAAATGGAAGAATCTTTGAAAGAAAAATCTGAATCAATTGTTGAAGAAAAACTTCTTGATTTGCTATTGCCTGGAACTGGAAAAAAGAAAGCAAAAAAAGATGAAAAAAAGAATGATTCAGACCAAAAAATTCCAATGGGATTTTTGACACAGGCTTCTGGAACTGAAATTACTATTGATTTGAACAAAGTTGCACAGGAAATGGAATCTGAAATAAACAAGTTATCACAAAATCTTGCAAATTCAGAATCTGATTCAGAAAATAGAGTGAATGAAAATGTTCAAACCATTGAAAATGAAGAATCCAAAGAAGATAATGCGCAAACTGATAAAGATAATCATACTCGTGAAAAATTCCGCCAGATGCTGCGCGAAGGAAAACTCGAAGAGCGTGAAGTTGATATGATGGTTCGTCGTCAGTCTCAAATGCCGAATATGGAAATTATTGCCGGCGGAAGTATTGATGATTTACAGAACAGCATGCAGGGCATTTTAAATATGATGAATGGCGGAGGACGTGAAAAGAAACGTTCTGTAACAATAAAAGAAGCGCGAAAAATTCTGACTGCAGAAGTATTGGACAGCATGGTTGATCATGATAAAGTTGCTGACGAAGCAAAACGCCGTGTTGAACAAAGCGGAATTATTTTTATTGATGAAATTGATAAAATTGCAGTTCATGGCGAAAGTCACGGACAGGATGTAAGCCGCGAGGGTGTTCAGCGTGATATTCTTCCTATCGTAGAAGGAAGCAATGTAAATACTAAATTTGGAGTTGTTGATACAACTCATATTTTGTTTATTGCGGCAGGTGCTTTCAGTGTGGCTGCTCCAAGCGATTTAATTCCAGAACTTCAAGGTCGTTTTCCATTGAGAGTGGAACTTGATTCTTTACATAAAGAAGATTTTAAACGCATTTTGAAGGAACCAAAAAATTCTTTGATTATGCAGTATACTTCACTTTTGGAAACAGAAGGTGTTAAACTTGAATTTGCAGAAGATGCTTTAGATAGAATCAGTTTTGTTGCAGAAGATGTAAATTCCAAATCTGAAAATATTGGTGCCCGCCGTCTTCACACAATTATGGAAAAAGTCTTGTCGGACATCAACTTTGATGCTGATGAACATAAAGGTGAAACAATTGTTATTGATTCAGCTTACGTTGACAGTAAACTTGGTGATATTGTTCAAAATGAGGATTTATCAAGATACATTTTGTAATTCGTAAGTAATCATTATTTTAAATTTTCCCTAGTAAAACTGCCGTCTATGTAAAAATATTACGGCAGTTTTTTTTTGGAATAATTATTTTGATTAACTTAAGTATATTTAAATAAATTTATTGATTTTAAAAACCTTTAGTGATAAAATAAAAATCTGTAATAAAAAAAATAATTACCAATGTTTGTAAGGTTTTGTATGGAAAATTCTGTTTTTTTGGAAAAACTTTTAAAGGCTTATGAGCGTTATTATTCTATTAAAAAAGAAAATGTTCAGAAACCTTTTGATGTGGAAGCAGAATTTGTGATGCATGGTGAGCAGTACATTCTTGTGAAGGCTGCAAAAATTGCAAATATTGATTCAAATGAATTTGTTTATTTTAAGCTTGAAAATAATTTAAGTCTGGAACATTTAATAAATCTTGCCGATGAAGCCTGGAAATGCGGATGTGCAAAAATTGTGCCGTATTACGGTCATAAAAATTCTGATGTAACTTTGATTGTGATTGCTGACAGCCTTTGTGATGATGTGAAAAAAAATGTCAGAAAAATAAAACATTCTGTTTCTTATAAACTTGGACTTTACGGCTGGAGCAATTTCAAGCTTGCTGTAAAAGATTTGTCTACTGGGATGGTTTATTGCAACAGGCTTGGTAGTGAAGTAAAAAAAATGATTCAAAAAATATGATTTTTTTTAAGTTTTTTTTTATTTTTGTTTTTAGTTTTGAAAATTTTCCGTGAGCGCTGGGAGCACCTGCGAAGCAGTCCTGAAGCGTAGCGAAGGATGAGCCGCGGTTAGTCGGCGAAGTGCGGACATAGCGACCCCGCAAGGGGACACGGCAAAATTTATAAATTTTTTTTTAATTTTCCAAAGGGGGAAAATGAAATGACAGCATTATTAATTATTCTTGCTGCAATTGCTTTGCTTTTTGCCGGATACGTTTTTTACGGTTCATGGCTTGCAAAACAGTGGGGTATTGACCCTGCAAAAAAGACTCCTGCAAAAACTATGCCAGATGGTGTGGATTATGTAGAAGCTAAACCAGCTGTTTTGATGGGACATCACTTTTCATCAATTGCTGGTGCTGGTCCTATTAATGGTCCTATTCAGGCCGCTGTTTTTGGTTGGGTTCCTGTTTTCTTGTGGTGTGTTATTGGTGGTATTTTCTTTGGTGGTTTGCAGGATTTTGGTTCTCTTTTTGCTTCTATTCGTCATGATGGTAAATCTGTTGGTGAAATCATTAAAGATTCGATGGGTTCTAAATCAAAAAAACTCTTTATTATTTTTGCACTGCTTGTTTTGATTCTTGTAATTGCTTCGTTTGTGAATGTTGTTGCCGGTACTTTCTTTACTACTGCTGAACAGATTGCTGCATCTGGAAAATCTTTTGGTTTTACTACTAATCCTACTAATAATCAGACTACAGCTATGATTTCTGTTTTGTTTATTGTTCTTGCAATTTGTTATGGAATTATGACTAACAAAGGCGGTGTTAAAGTATTGCCTGCTACTATTATTGGCATTGTGGGAATTATTGCTATTGTAATTTTGGGATTGAATGTAGGTTTTGTGATGAACAGAACTGGCTGGATTATCTTTGTTGCACTTTATATTGCAATTGCTTCGTTGATTCCTGTATGGATTATGCTCCAGCCTCGTGATTATCTTTCATCTTTCCTTTTGTATGCTATGATGTTGATTGCTGTTGTGGGAATTATTCTTTCTGCATTTAAAGGTAATGTAAAATTTGAAATTCCTGCTTTTGCCGGATGGAAAGTTAATGGAAATTTCTTGTTCCCAACATTGTTTATCACTGTTGCTTGCGGTGCCTGTTCTGGTTTCCATTCTTTGATTGCTTCTGGTACTACTTCTAAACAGCTCGATTCTGAAGCTCATGCAAAATCTATTGGTTATGGTTCTATGCTCATTGAATCTGCTTTAGGTGTTATTTCTTTGATTGCTGTTGGTATGGTTTGGTCTAAATATACTAACAAAGGTTTTGGTTCTCCTTCTGCTGCTTTTGGTGCCGGAATTGCAACAATGTTTGGAAATGAAGGTTCTGGTGTTTATAATACAATCAGTGCACTTTTGACTCTTGCAGTTTCTGTTTTTGCTTTGACTTCTCTTGATTCGGCTACTCGTTTGAGCCGTTTTATGTTCAGTGAACTTTTCTTGAAAGAAGGTGAAAAAGACTGGAAAGATGCAAAAGGCGTTCGTAAAGTTCTTGCAAATCCTTTGTTTGGAACTGGAATCATGGTTTTGATTGGTTCTGTTCTTGGATTCTTAAAACTTTCTGCAATTTGGTCTTTGTTTGGTGCTGCAAATCAGTTGCTTGCTGGTATTGCCCTTCTTGCTGTTGCTGCATGGCTTGGCGAAGTTGGAAAAAATAACAAGATGTTCTACATCCCAATGGTATTTATGCTTGCTGCTACTTTGACACAATTGATTCTTACTGTAGTAGGAAAACTTAAATTGATGTTTGCTGGTGCTGAAGGTGCTTTCTTCTGGGGTAACTGGTTCCAGTTATTCTTTGCTGCAAGTATGGCTGTTCTTGCCATCATCCTTGTAATTGAAGGTGTAAAAACTTTTGTAAAACAGGCTAAAGCAAAATAATTTTACGAAATAATTGCGGTTTTGAATTTTTTTGAAGCTTTTTTGATGATTTAGTTTAATAAAACGAAGAAAAAGCTGAAAAACTGCAAATTGAATGATAAAGGTCTGCTGGTTTTTCCCGACAGGCCTTTTTTTATATTTTCTTTTTTTTGATTACAAGTTTGTTTTGACTGTTCCGTCAGCATTGAAAAAATCTTCTACACTGATTTTTGGATTTCCCTCCTGCCGACGTTTGTAAATGTCTTTATAAAGTGCAAGCACTGTTTCTTTATTTTGCACAAAATTCCTGTCGTGGCTCAAACAAAAGTATTTAGCATCTGTTTTTTCCATAGTATTAATCATTTGTAAAAGAAGCTGCGCATTGTAATAGTGATTTCCAATCAGTTCTTTTGCGTAAGTGCCATCACCCATAAAGCAATAATCGCCGCAACTTAGACAAAGACATCCTTTTGCATGGCTTGAAGGAAGATGAAAAATTTTTATTTGATTTTTGTCATCATTTTGAAAATTTAGTGAATTATGTGAAATCTGCGCAATTTGTGAGTTCTGTGAATTTGGAGATGCTGTTTGAGCTAAAAAATCCTGCGTAAAAAAATCTGATTCTAATACTGTGCCTTTGAATGTATATTTTTTTGTATATTTTGAAACATAAAGATTGTCATAATCTATGCGAGTAAGATTTAAAATGTGGTCAGGATGAAAATGTGAAATTACAATATTTTTCGGCATTTGAATTTTGTTAATTTCGTCTGCAATTTCTTTTGTCGTTCCGCAGTCAAAAATCCAGGTAAATTTTCTTCCTTTTATAAAAACAACATCACAGGAAAATGGTTTTGTGGAAGCGGGAATGTAGCTGATATTTTGAGTAAGATTAATTAAAGTCATGCGCAAATAATATAATAATTTTTTTGAAATGTCTAAACTTTTTTTTCAGAAAGCCGACAATAACGGTAGATGTAAACTAATTTTTGGTAGAGGTGAGATAAAACAGTAAAAAATGGTGAGTTCGTGCTGAAATAGCGCGGCTATTATCTTACCACAGTTTGTGCTGCAAATTTTTTTATCAACTGGGAGGAAAAATGAATAGTTTTACCCGTTCTATTGATTTGCTTCAGCGTGAAATGGACGTGACGTCATTGCGCTATCAGGTAACTGCAAATAACCTTGCAAACAGTGAAGTTCCGAATTTTAAACGTTCGACAGTTAATTTTGAAAGTGAATTGAAGCGTGCTTTCGAGTCGGAAGAAAAGGCAAAAAATGGATTTAAACTTGCAGTTTCAGATGAAAGACACATTCAGATAAACGTTCCTTATGATTATCGTGAAGTTCAACCTCGTCGTGTTGTTGACTATGTTTCTACAGCAAAAGCAAATGGAAATAATGTTGATGCTGAAACAGAAGCTAACAATATCCTTCAGATTCAGATGCAATACAGAATGTTAACTCAGCTCACAAGTTTTGAATTTGACCAGCTCAATACTGCAATGAAAAAATAACAGCAGTGTGATTTGAAAAAAAAAGCGAGGTAAATTATGGGAATGTTTACAAGTATAAATATAGCATCAACTGGAATGGCTGCAGAAAGACTTCGAAGCGATGTAATTTCAAATAATATTGCAAATGCTTCGACAACAAGAACTCAGGAAGGCGGCGCTTTCAAAAAATCAACAGTTGTAATGAGTCCTGTTTCTGATAAAAGCGCAACGTGGCGCACACCATTTGTCCCTTCAGATTTAGATAACGGACCTGGAAAAGGTGTAAAAGTTCTTGAAATCACACAAGATACATCTCAAGGCAGAATGGTTTATGATCCAGATCATCCAGATGCAATAAAAAGTGGTCCAAATAAAGGGTATGTTGAATATCCTAATGTAAACATTGTAAACGAAATGGTAGATTTGATTTCCGCTTCCAGAGCATACGAAGCAAATGCTACGGTGATTGACGGAGCAAAAGATATGTTTACAGCTGCTTTGGACATTGCACGATAATTAAAACTGAGTTATACTGATTAAGATAAATAAGGAGATGGGAGAAAATAAAAATTATGAAAATACCAGAAATTAATCAGTTGCAGATGAACAGAGCCGATCCATCTCATTATGGAACAAAAAGAATTGAGCCTTTAACTGCAAAAAATCCAGGTTTTTCTCCTGTTTCTTCTGTGCAGAGCGTTTCGCATAATTCCGAAGCTGTATCAGTTCAGCAGATAAGCCAGAATGGAGTTCAGAAAAAATCATTTTCCGATTATCTTATGGAAGCCGTAAATTCTGTGAATTCTCAGCAGCTGGAAGTTTCAAATCTGCAGGAAAAAATAATCACAAATCCTGATGATGTAGATATTCACGATGTAACAATTGCAATGTCAAAAGCCAGAATGAGTTTAAATCTTGCTCAAACTGTTATTGACCGCCTTGTCAGTGGCTGGAACGAGATTACAACAACAAGATAAAGTTTCAAAGATTTAACGCCGCTTCATATCTGTTCGTAATCAAGTTGTACATTGTATCGATTTGAGATTTGATTTATATTTTTTTATCCTCATCAATATTTTTTAATTGTCAATTATTATTTTCTATGATATAATTATTAAAATTATTGTTTAAAAATTGTCTGTACAAGCGGTTAGATTTTTAACAAATTCGTTCACGGGAGGGGACAGATGAACGAATGGCTTAAAAAGGTTTTAACTTCCATAAAAAAATTATGGTCTAAGTGGAAACCAATTCAAAAAGTCATATTGATTGGTATAATCATAGTTGTAATTGTCGCAATAGTATTAACGGCACGCATTTCTGCAAAACCGGCACAATACCGCATTTTAAATACTCCGATTACAGATACAGTCAGACTCAACGAAATTTTGGACAGAATATCAGAAGAAAATATTTCTGCAGATTCTGATGACAGAGGCTATATTTATGTTTCTGATGAAACAACTGCAAGAAAACTAAGGACGATTTTAAGTACAGAAGGACTTTTACCTTCTAATATAGATCCGTTTGCAGGAATTTTTGACAGGGACATTTTTACGACAGATGAAGATGTAAAAGTAAAAAAACTTCAGGCAATGCAGAAACAACTTACGCAGCATCTTGAAACAATCCCAGATATTAGAGTTGCAGATGTAAATATTGTTTCGCCGGAAGATAAACTTTTCAAAGAAGATCAAAATCCTGTTACTGCGAGTGTAATTTTAAAAGTAACGAACAACAGTGATTTGTATTCAAACAAAAAACGCATTAAAGGTATTCAGGATTTGATTTTGTCCGCAGTGGAAGGATTAAAAGCTGAAAACCTTATCATTGCTGATGAAGATGGAAATCAGATTAATGATTTTGAAGGAATGGCCGAAAGTGACAGAATTGATAATGTAAAAAAACAGCAGAAATTAATTCGTCAGCTTGAAGTTGAAATCCGTGCAAAAATATTGAAAGCGCTGCAGAAAACATTTACAGAAGACAGATGCCGCGATATGGTTGTAGCTGTGGAAATGGATATGTCACAACGTCAAAGCCAGTCTACAGAATATAAACCGATTGTAATCAAAGAAGATAATCCTGATACTCCTTATGATGATTCTGAATTGCGAGATACGCTGCCACTTTCAACTCAAACTGTTACAAAAGAATGGCAGGGAACTGGATACAATCCTGAAGGACCTGCGGGCGTGGAAGGGCAGACTCCGCCAGTTTATAGTGATATGTCAAATGTCATAGGACGTTCAACAGAAACCGGCACAACAATCAATCATGTTCAAAACAGAACAGATACAACTGAAATTTCTTCTCCAAAACCTAATAAAATTTCAGTTTCTGTCAACTTGGATGGTAAATGGAAAAGAGTTAAGGATAACGAAGGCAATCTTATAATTGAAGACGGTTCGATTAAACGTGAATATACTCCTGTTTCTCCAGAAGATATGGCAGAAGCGGAAAAAAGCATAAAAGCAGCTATGGGTTATGATAGAAGCAGAGGTGACCAGGTAGCTGTTACAAATATTGCTTATGATAGAGATGATGAATTTTTGCAGGAAGATAATGAATATTTTGCAGCTTTACAGAGAAAACGAACTATCTTGATGATTTTGATTGCTATTGCTGTTGTTCTTGTGAGCTTTATCCTATTTAGAATTATCAGTCGTGAACTTGAACGTCGCCGCCGTGAAAGGGAAGCAAGACTTCTCGCCGAACAGCAGGCAGCAAGAGAAAGAGCTCTTTGGGATGCAAAAGAAGATAGTATGGAAGTTACAATGTCTGTTGAAGAAACAAGACGAATGGAACTTCAGGAAAATGCAATTGCAATGGCAAAAGAACATCCGGAAGATGTTGCAATGCTTATAAGAACATGGTTGATGGAGGAATAAAATGGCAGATGAAACAGAAGTACCAAAATCGAATCCTAAACCAGTGCCAAAGCCAGGTCAGCTAAAACCTGCTGGTTCATCTGGAAAAAAGAATAATTCAAAAGATTATAAAAGTTTAACTGGACGACAGAAAGCTGCAATCTTCCTTATTTCTCTTGGTCCTGATGTGTCTTCGGAGATTATGAAACATCTGAGAGAAGATGAAGTTGAAACTTTGACTTTTGAAATTGCACGACAAGAAAAAGTAAATCCTGATTTTAAAGATGCAGTTTTGGAAGAATTCCAGGAATTGATGAATGCTCAGAACTTTATCACAACTGGTGGTATTGATTATGCAAGGGAACTTTTGGAAAAATCACTTGGTTCACAAAAAGCTATCGATATTATCAACAGACTTACTTCAAGTTTGCAGGTGCGTCCGTTTGATTTTATCAGAAGAACTGACCCTGCGCATCTTTTAAACTTTATTCAGCAGGAATATCCTCAGACAATTGCTTTGATTTTGGCTTATCTGGAACCTGGAAAAGCTGCTGTTATTTTGCAAAATCTTCCAGAAGATATGCAGGCAGAAGTTTCTAAACGACTTGCTACAATGGACCGTACTTCTCCAGATGTTTTGCGTGAAGTTGAACGAGTTTTGGAAAAGAAACTTTCTACACTTTCTTCAGAAGATTACACAGCTGCCGGTGGTGTTGAAGCTATTGTTGAAATTTTGAACCAGGTTGACCGTTCTTCCGAAAAAGCCATCATCGAATCTCTCGAAGAGGACGATCCGGATTTGGCAGAAGAAATCAAAAAACGAATGTTCGTGTTCGAAGATATTGTTCAGCTCGACGACCGTGCAATCCAGAAAGTTTTGCGCGATGTAGACCAGCCGGAGCTTGCAAAAGCTTTGAAATCTGTTGATAGTGATGTTCAGGATAAAATCTTTAGAAATATGTCTAAACGTGCGGCAGCTATGCTCAAAGATGATATGGAATTTATGGGACCTGTGCGCTTGAAAGATGTAGAAGAAGCTCAGCAGAAAATTGTATCTATGATTCGTCATCTTGAAGAAATTGGTGAAATTGTCATTGCCCGTTCTGGCGAAGATGAACTTGTTTCATAGTTTATTAATTTTTGGAGATAAAAAATTATGGCAAAAACAGTTTTCCGTCCTGGCGAAGCAAAAGTTGTTGAAGATAAAGTGATGCTTCCTTTGTATAAAGATTATTCTCCTGTTGTTGAGGAACCTGAAGTTGTTGAAGAAGTTTATACAGGTCCAACAGCTGATGATTTGCGACGTGAGGCAGAAGCTTTTAAAGTTCAATGGGAAGCTGAAAAAAATCAGATGTTTGCACAAGCTCAGGTTCAGGCAGATGAAATTCTCAAAAAAGCAGAAGAGGCAGCTTTTGCAGAAGTAAAACGTCAAACAGATGATGCTGCAATTATTAAAACAGATGCCCAAAAAGAAGCTGAACGAATAATTTCTGAAGCAAAAAATCAAGCTGCTTCAATATTGCAGGATGCAGAATTACAAAAACAGAAAACTGAGACAGATGCTTTTCAAAAAGGTTTTGATAAAGGACTTGCAGAAGGTTATGAAAAAGGTGAAGATGAAGTAAACCGATTGATTGACCGAATGCATAAAATTCTTGAAGCTGTAATGCAGCGTCGTGAAGAAATTCTTCAGGAAACTGAAAGTCAGATTGTTGAATTAGTCATTTTAATGGCGAGAAAAGTCATTAAGATTTTGTCAGAAAATCAAAAAAATGTTGTCATGGCAAATACTATTGCCGCCCTCAAAAAAGTGAAAACTCGTGGAAAAGTTACTTTGCGTGTGAACCTTGAAGATGTAAAACTCACTTCTGAACATACAAAAGAATTTATTGAGCATGTAGAAAATATAGAAGGCATTTCCATTTTGGAAGATTCGTCGGTAGAAAAGGGCGGTGTCATTGTGGAAACTGATTTTGGTTCAATCGACGCACGCATTTCCAGCCAATTAACAGAACTTGAAAATAAAATCCTTGAAGTTTCTCCACTAAAAAGTATTAAACGTCAGGATTCTTTGACTCAAGCAGAATAATTTACCGCACATTGTATAACGAAGAAAATTCTTTCGCGGAGGACAAAAGTGAAATCATCTTACACTGGCGAATTCAATTTTACAAAATATCTGGAAAAAGTTGCTGATACTGACACCATTTTGTATACAGGAAGAGTGACGGCAGTTCGTGGTCTTGAAATTGAAAGCGAAGGTCCCAGGTCAGTCATTGGAGAAATTTGTACAATTAAGAAAGAAGATGGTTTTCTTTTGGAGGCTGAGGTTGTAGGACTTGAAGGAAAAAAAGTTCGTCTTGCTCCGTACGGTGATACAAAAGGAATTGAAGTTGGTCTTGAAGTTGTGGGAACTGGAAAAACATTGATGGTTCCTGTTGGTAATAATCTTTTGGGCAGAATGATTAATGCAAGCGGAAAACCTTGTGATGATAAAGGAGAAATAGTTCCACAGGCTTATTATCCGGCGGTTCAAAATCCTCCGTCTCCAAATGAACGTCAGGACATTAACAGGCGCATTACAACTGGTGTCCGGGCTATTGATTCGATGCTCACAGTAGGAAAAGGTCAGCGACTTGGTATTTTTGCAGGTTCTGGGGTAGGGAAATCTACCCTTTTGAGTATTATTGCAAGAAATACAGATGCTGATATTAACGTAATCGGTTTGATAGGTGAGCGTGGTCGTGAAGTTTTAGATTTTGTTCGTCGTGATTTGGGAGAAGAAGGAATGAAGAGGTCTGTTCTTGTTGTTGCAACAAGTGATGAACCTTCAATTTGCCGTCTTCGTGCTGCTCAAGTTTGTACTGCAGTTGCAGAATATTTCAGAGACCAGGGAAAAGATGTCATGCTGATGATGGATTCTGTTACTCGTTTTGCACATGCACAGAGGGAAATTGGGCTTGCAAATGGTGAACCGCCTGCACAAAAAGGATATCCGCCGAGTGTTTTCGATATGATTCCAAAACTGCTTGAAAGAACTGGAACAAATAAAAAAGGTTCAATTACGGCTTTTTATACGGTTCTTGTCGATGGTGATGACATGAACGAACCAATAACTGATAAAGTGCGTGGTACTTTAGACGGACATATTGTTTTGAATAGAAAACTTGCGCAGGCTTATCATTATCCAGCTATTGATGTTTTGCAGTCAATTTCACGTCTTTCAAAAAGAGTGAATGGCGTGCAAACTAGAAAAGCTGTAGGGCAGGTTCGTACATGGATGGCAACTTATCAGGATAATGAAACTATGATTACTTCTGGAATATATGAAAAAGGAAAATCTCCTTTGGTTGACAAGGCAATTGACAAACATCAGCCAATCGAAGATTTTTTAATTCAAGAAGAATATGAGCCTTCGACAATTTCTCAAATGCTGGACAAACTTTCAGAATTAACAGGAATTGAAATTCCAAAAGAAGAATATGTTGAATCTCCTTCGATTATGATTCCAACAACAGCACAAATAACAGATGCTCAGGCAAAATTAACTGAAGAGATATGAAAAAGTTTTCATTTGAACTAGAAAAAATTTTAGAATTCAGGAATTTCGAAAAGCAGGAAGCAGAAGCAGAACTTGCAAAAGCGCTTTCTAAGGAAACAGAAATCAAAAATAATCTTGAAATGATTGCAAACCAAATGATTGTTTCAAATCAAAGTGTCAATAAATCAAGCAGTTTTGATGATGTGATAGCACAAAGCCGATATAAAAATCTTTTAAATTATCAGAAAGATGAACTGCTGAAAGAACTGGCACAGGCAAATCTTGTGACTGAAGAAAAACGTTCTGTTCTTGCTGAATGCATGAAAAAAACTGTTGCACTTGAAAAACTGAAAGAAAAAAGAAAGGAAGAATGGAAAACAGCTTGTGATTATGAAGAAGCGGAAGAAATCGATGAAGCTTCCAATCATCTTAAATCAGTAAATTGAAATCAGATGATTGGAATTTGTTTTTTATATAAAATTAATACTTGAAAGCACTTCCACCGATAAATTCACGGATAATTGAACGTTCAGGAACTTCTGTTGGTGCAATTGTTGCAAAATTTTCCAGGAAAGAAAGAAGTCTGCGTGCTTCGCTATAAGAATTTTCGGTTGGTTTTACTTGACGAAGAAGCGGAGCTGCATAAACTCGCAAAACTGAAAGTTCATAATCCAAAGCTGTGTTTAAAACCGCATCCGCATTATTCTGAAATGGGAAAATATGCAGTGCTTCACCGCGAGTAACACTTGGCCACATATCAATAGTACCGCTTGCAGGTTTTCCGCGGAAATTATTATCACGAACAATTCGTCTGATTAAGCGATTGTCGCTTGTGGAAATTCTATTATGGTCGTCCAGATTGAGCTGTGTCAAAGCTGAAAGATAGATTTTGAATTTCAATTCTGATGGAACTTTTTCTGTGAGTTTGTCATTCAGACCGTGAATTCCTTCCAAAATTAAAAGTTCGTTTTCTTCGAGAGTCATTCTGTTTTTATCTTCAAAATAGCTTGTTCCTGAGTGAAAATCGTAACTTGGAATTGTAACTTCTTTTCCTGCAAACAAATCAATAAGGTTTTGGTTTAAAAGTTCAACATTCAAAGCTTCAAGACATTCAAAATCTGGTTTTCCGTTTTCATCAAGCGGAGTTTTGTCATGTCCAGCATAGTAACAGTCCAGACTGATAATTTTAGGTTTGTAACCCATTGCCAAAAGTTCAAGTGCCAGCTTTTTCGCAGAAGTAGTTTTTCCAGAAGATGATGGACCTGCAATCAAAACTACACGAACCGTTTTCTTTTCAACAATCTGAGAAGCGATTTTGGAAATGTTTTTTTGCTGATAAGTTTCTGTAATGTCAATAAAATCATTAATTTTTCTATTTGCAATCAGTTTATTCAAAGAAGCAACTGAAGTTACATCTACACGGCGTCCCCATTCCTTGTATTTTTCGTATATATCATAAAGTTTTGGCTGATCTATAAAATTTTCGAGTCTATCAGGTTCACTAGAACGAGGAAAGCGAAGTAAAAAGCCGCCTTTATATTGAAGCAAATCAAAAAGTTTTAATGCACCAGTTGAATAAACTAAAGGAGATACGTAAAGGTCTGCAAAAAAATTACCCAGCGTGTTGATTGTAATGTGAGGAGGGCAGTTGTAATCAAGCTGTTTGCGGGTTTCTTTGAGACAGAGTTTATCAAAAATTTGACAGGCTTTTTGATATGAAACATTTTTAGTTTGAATTAAAATATCCTGTGAAATTAGTTTTTCCATTTCTTTTCGCAGGGAATTTATCAGATCATTGGAAACAGAAGATTCACCATCAAAAGTATAATAATATCCATGACCAAGGCTGTGCCCTACAAGAAGTCTCTTTTCCGGACAGATGTTATATGCAGCGGCTGCGAGAATAAAACAAAGAGAACGACGATAAATTTCAGCTCCACTTTTAGAATCATTTAAAATAGGCTCAATATCACAATCATAAGTAAGTTTCGAATCAAGCGAACAAATTTCGTTGTTTATTTTGATTCCGTAAATCTTATCTTTTGATGTTTTAAAGTTTTCCAATATTAATTGAACTTGACTTCCTTCATCAACAGAAATTTCTTTCTTTTCATTGTTTTCAATAATCGTGATGTTTAATTTTTTTGCCATATAAATCTCCAGAAGTTGTAAGTTAGTTGTATAATATGGGAAAATCGTAATAAAAAATGGTATATCGCAAAAATCGCGATTTCATATCTAATTTTTGATTTTTAAAAAATTACCCATAAATATAATTATAAACGTGAAAATATATTTTTGCAAATTTACTTTTAACTTACAAAGATGATAATTATGAATGAACAAACTGAATGAAAGCAATAATAAACCTGTCAAATCAAAAGAGAATTCTTTGAATTTAGCTGTCAGCAAAGTAACGAAAAATCATTTTATGAGCATGCAATCGCCGTAGGAAAAAAATCTGTATTTCTTCTGAACGGCGATATTATAGGCATTTAAAATATTGTTTCTTCCAGCAAACGCACTTACCAGCATAATCAAAGTGCTTTCTGGAGTGTGAAAATTCGTAAACATTTGGTCGACTACTTGAAAATCATATCCCGGATACATAAAAATGCTTGTAGAACTGGTGCCAGGTTGAACCCATTCTTCGTTTTGACCTGGAATTCCACCATTTTTGATGATTTTTTGAGCGGCACTTTCAAGCGTTCTTACGCTTGTTGTTCCAACTGCAAGAACAGGACGGCCTTCTTTTTTTGCATTATTGATTTTTTGAGCAGTTTCAGTTGAAATAGTATACCATTCTTCATGCATTTTATGATTTTCAATCTGGCTTTCACGAACCGGTAAAAAAGTTCCAAGACCCACATGAAGCGTGACAAAAGCACGTTCAATTCCACATTCATCAAGGCGCGAAAGCATTTCATTTGTAAAGTGTAAGCCGGCTGTAGGGCATGCTGCAGAACCAGTCTTATTTGCGTAAACATTCTGATATCTTTCACTATCTTCTTCCGTATCACCACGTCTTATATAAGGAGGAAGAGGAATGTGACCATTTTTTTCAAACCAATTTTCATCAATAGGAAAATCAAATTTTAAAGCGCGAAATTCTGTTCCTGCGTTACCTTCATGCTCCACGATTTGAGCAATAGTGCCGTCAGGAAACTTATAATGCATACCTGGTTTTTGTTTTTTTGCATTTTTAACCATTGTATTCCAAATCAAACATTCCTTATCAATCGTGTTTAGAAACATAAACTCTGTTTCGCGCCCTGTTGTTTCTTTGATGCCGTAAACCCTTGCACGACGAACGCGACTGTTATTAAAAACCATCAAAGTGCCGGGTTGAATCAGATTGGGAAGATTGTCCATCATAAAATGTTGAACTTCACCGTTTTTTCTCCCCAAAAGCATAAGTTTGTCCTGTCCGCGCACACCACTAGGATGTTGTGCAATCAATTCTTCAGGTAAATCAAAATTAAAATCGCTTGTATTCATAAAAATCCTTTAAACTATGAAAAATTAAATTTCAAGACCGAGCGTATTGTTATCATTATGGCAAGAAACATTCTTTAACCCCAAATGTCTGTACGCTTTATCGGTGACAGTGCGTCCTCGTGGAGTTCTTTGCAAAAGACCGCATTGAATCAAATATGGTTCATAATAATCTTCGAGAGTGTCCATACTTTCGCCAATACTAATTGCAAGAGTTTCAGCACCAACAGGACCGCCTCCAAAATTATTGATTATTGAAAGCAGAATTTCACGATCATATTTTTCAAGTCCGATTTCATCAATCTCAAGACGCTGTAATCCCGCTTGAACAATTTCTTTTGTGATTATTCCTTCCCCGCCAATCTGTGCAAAATCACGCATACGACGTAAAACTCTGTTTGCAACACGAGGAGTGCCACGACAACATTGTGCCAAAAGCAGGGCTGCATCTTCCTGAATTTCCACTTGCAAAATGTTTGCAGAACGTTTAATGATAGAAGCCAGTTCTTTTTGGGTGTAAAACTCAAATCTTGGGATGAAACCAAATCTTGAACGCAAAGGGGAAGAAACACTTCCTGCTTTTGTGGTTGCACCAATCAATGTAAAAGGAGGAATGGGAATGCGCACAGTTCTTGCAGCAGCTCCCTGTCCGATAATCCAATCCAGCTCAAAATCTTCCATAGCAATATAAAGCATTTCTTCAATAGCGGGCTTAAGTCTGTGAATTTCATCAATAAAAAAAACAGTGCGTTCAGTGATAGTGCTTAGAATTCCAGCTAAATCTTTTGGTTTTTCCAAAGCAGGCGCACTTGTCACTTTAAAATCAACACCGAGTTCACAGGCAGTAATTTGAGCAAGAGTAGTTTTACCAAGACCAGGAGGACCAATCAACAGCAGATGGTCAAGAGGTTCTTGCCTTGCTTTTGCAGCCTGAATAAAAGTTTTTAAATTCCGTTTGATATTTTCCTGACCCAAAAAATCGTTTAAAAGTTTTGGACGCAGACTATTATCCTGATCATCAAAAGAATTTTTCAAATCAGCACGAACAATAGCACTGAAATCTTCGTTTTCTAAATTTTCCATTATGATAATCCCACAATTGCACGCCTAAAAATGATGTCTTCTTTTTCTTTTTGAGATTTTTCTGAAAATCCAGGAGAAGACTGTAATTCCTCCAGCAATTGAGACACTTTCTGTTCAACAATTTTTTTATCATATCCCATAGCTGCAAGAGAATTGATGACATCAGAAAATCCGTTGGAAAAACCTGAACTTTTATTACCATCGCTTTCAGAAATTTTTATTTTTCCTTTCAAGGCAAGCATCATTTTGCCGGCTGTTTTTTTACCGATACCAGGAATTTTTTCAAGCATTTCCAAATCGCCTTTTTCCAAAACTTCCATAAGTCTTGTACTTGAAACAGAACTCATAATTTTCAAGGCACCTTTTGGTCCAACCCCATCAACCTTAAGCAAATCAAGAAAAACAGAACGTTCCTGTACCGAAGAAAAACCGTAAAGACTCATTAAAACATCAGTATGCAAAAGCCATGTATAAATTTTCGCTTCAGAACCAACAGAACCAATCATCTCAAGATTGCTGTCGGGAACATTAATTTCCCATTCAATACCGTTATTTTCTAGATAAAGAAGTTTCGGATTTTTTGCGGTCACGATTCCTGTAATCGAATTAATCATGAATTAATCATACAATAAAATAGCAGATAAATCAAATGGAAGAAAGTGAATAATGTAGTTGTGTAATTGCTCCAGCCAATGCATCGGCAGCGTGATCTGGTTTTGGTTCAGTTTCGAGCCCAAGCAAAAGTTTGACATATTGTTGTACTAACTTTTTATCAGCATTTGCAGTGCCACAAACCGCCTGTTTTATCTGATTTGGAGTCCATTCACCAAGCGGAACACAATTTTGAGCAAGACAAAGAGAAACAACACCGCGAGCTTCACTGACATTCATAGCCGAAGTTACATTTTTTGCAAAATACAAAGTTTCCATGCCGGCTTCGGTTGGTTTAAATTCCATAATAATAGATGAAATGTGATTGTAGATTTTTAAAAGCCTCTGTCCGTGAGGTTCATCAGCGTTTGTAGAAATACAGCCATAACTGACCATTCTGTAGCGACCGTTATAAAAATCGACAATTCCAAAACCAGTGTTTGCAAGTCCCGGATCAATTCCTAGAACACGTCTGATTTTTTGGTGAGGATTGCTTGATTCTATAAAAGTTCCCGGCAGGGATTTAAATGAATTTTCTGACATCTTTGGATATGAATAAAAAATAAAATGCAGACATAAAATGAAATGCCGGCAAAAAGCATAAAAAAAACCGCCATGAACTGAATCAAAGCGGTTTTCAGCAAAGAACTAAGAAAAATTACTCTTCTGGCTCAAAATCATCTGGATATTCAGCAGTATGATAAACATTCTGAACATCATCATTATCTTCAAGACGGTCAATCATCTTCTGAACTTTTGCAGCTGTATCTTTATCTACAGGAGTGTAAGCATCTGGAACCATTCCTACATCAGCAGAAAGAGTTTCAAAACCTTTTTCCTGCAAAGCTTCAGCAACACCAGAGAAAGCGTCAGGAGAAGTTGTAACTGTAATAATTCCATCTTCGTTTACAATATCATCAGCACCAGCTTCCAAAGCAACTTCCATAACTTCATCTTCGTTTACTTTTTCAGCATCAAGTTCGATTGTACCTTTTCTCTGGAACATACGAGAAACAGAACCAGTTGTACCAAGATTTCCGCCACTCTTGTTGAAAATATTTTTGATGTCAGCAGCCGCACGGTTTTTGTTATCAGAAAGAACTTCAACCATTACAGCAACTCCACCAGGAGCGTATCCTTCATAAAGGAATTCTTCATAAGCTGCTCCACCGTCTTCACCAGTACCTTTTTTGATAGCACGGTCAATGTTATCCTTAGGCATGTTTGCAGCACGAGCTTTAATAATTACAGTACGAAGACGAGGGTTAGAGTTAGGATCACCTCCACCCATACGAGCTGCGATAGAAATTTCCTTAATAAATTTTGTAAAAATTTTACCACGTTTTGCATCGGCTAAACCCTTTGCATGTTTAATGGTGGCCCATTTACTATGTCCTGACATGGGAACTCCTTAAATTAGTGAATATACAATTTATCCATATAATTTAACATTTTTATAGAATTATTTCAAGTATACTTATTTCAATTTTAAAAACTTGAGAAAAATAAACAAAATTAATTATCTTTTTTTTATTATCAGCTATAAATTACGATTTTTTTTATATTTTGGGTGGCTTTTTGCTTGCTTCGACTTCGCTCAGCAACCAAAAAACTGGCTATTCGGGGTTGCGCTGTCGCTCCATTCCTTCGCTACGCTTCGGAACGGCTACGCCGCCCCTACTATCCTTGCCACATTTTAAACCCAAAATAGAGTTTATCACCATTATGAAAATTAAAAAAACTAACAGGCTGCACTTTCAATCACGTCGTCAATCAGTTTTTCCAGTTCCGACTTGGAAAGTTTTTTACCGTACGAAACAACCTTGCCGTTAATCACAACGCCCGGAAGACTCATCACTCCCAGCGACATGATTTTTTCCAAATCCGTTACATGCTGAATGTCCGCCGCAAGATTTTTTTCTGCCATAATGTCAATGACAGTCTGAAACATCGAACTGCAAGTAGAGCAGCCGTCCCGACCTAAAATTTCGATTGAATTGATTTGCATTTTGAGGGCCTCCAAAAATATTGATAGTATTACAGAATTTTTATTTATTCCATTTCCGAATAATTCTCTTCATTTTTTTTTGTTTTTAATTATTTTAACATTTCTTCCATTAGAAGAAGTGTCTGTTCATAGGAAAGTTCAAGAACTTGTTTTGTAAAATTTTCAAAAGCTGCATCTGACATATTTTCACCTCCAGATTATTGAACATTCATAGTAATATAATATCATATTTTCAACTAAAAATCATAAAATAATTTTTCCTTTATCTTCTCGTAACGCTCACCGTAATTTTACCTTCTGACTCACCACATCAACCTCTGTTCCCCGTACTTTATTTTGCCAGTTTACAATCCAGGTGACAAACAAACCTTAGGATTTTTCCCGACCTGCTTTACGCTTTGAAAATCAACTTTCATCATCATCGGATAAATCATAATCCAAATCAGAATTGCAATCGGAATGGAAATTTCTGCAACAGAAAGTTTTTCAAGAAGCACAGGAACACCCGGAAAAAAATTCCCAATCAATACACCCGCTGCCATACAAAAAATAACCCACACCGAAAGATATTTTTGAAAAATGCTGATATTGCCGCTTTGCTCATATTATTTGTCTTTTACCTGCTCCAAGCTTCCTTCTTAAAGTTTTCTTATATCATAAATCACGATTTTTTTATATTTTGGGTGGCTTTTTGCTTCGCAAAAAACAGGCTATCTGGGGTTGCGCTGTCGCGCCTTGCATTTACAAGACCGCATTTACAAAGAAGTTTTATGTGATGCGAAAAGGTAGGCTGCGTTATATCAAGCTTTTCTAAAATCCGACAAGCACAAAGTTCATCTCCAGTCAAAAGCCCGAAAATTTTAGCCTGTTTTCATCGCCGAGAGCCCGTCAAATTTTTGCAGTTTATTCTATGGTCATAATTTGTCCTAATTAAAAAAGTTTGCTTCTCAATTTTTTTACACAACATTAATTCATTTTTTCGCTGAAATTCTCTCCCAACCACTGCACCGACTTTTCCAAAGCTTGAATTGTTTTTGTTTCAAGTACACAGCGTGAATTAGTTTTTTGTGCAAGCTCCAGTCGTTCAATAAGGTCAATTTTACCGTCACCCAACGCAAGATGATTTTTCGGCGGATTTTCAGTTCCATCATGAATATGAAAATGGGAGATTTTAGCCTTGTAACTTTTGATAAATGGAATATCAATTTCCTTTGTCGCCTTAGAATGTCCAATATCCCAAGTAAGGCAGAATTTCGTACTTTCTAAAAGCATCTTCAGGATTTTTGTTTCGAAATTGCAAAAACCGTTTGTATTTTCAACAGCAATTTTTATATCTGTATCCCCTATCCATTTTTCACACAGGTTTTTAAAATCCAAAAAATATTTTTCATAAACCTGAAAATTTCTATCGTACATCCACACCTTTTTATCAGGCAGCGTAATAAAAATTCCATGATTCAAGTGCATGTTGATTATGAGCGGCTGAGGTCTGTCCCCAAATTTATCTTTTAAAGATACAAAATGTTTTGCAACTTCAATTACACGTTGAACAGTTTCAAGGCAAGCATTGCGCACCAAAGAATTAAAATCCGCAATGTTTAGATTTTCGTCCAGATGAATCGTGTAATAAATCTGATTTTTTTCCGCAAGCTTATAAAAAAATTCCCAATTATCTAGCTGTTCAATCTGATATTCAGGAAAATTCATGTTCAATTCAATAAATTTCAATTTTAGTTTTTTACAAAGTGCAATATTTTCTTCTATTGTGTTATTTTCAATCAATGTAGGCATTCCAAACTGCATTTTTATTTTACACTCCCATTGCGGATAATTTTTTTTGTGCAGATATTTCAAGAATTTCCCCTATTCTGCGTTTTTACATATGATATTCATCAATGTGTAAAAGATAGTAGATATATAGATGGTTGTCAATATGTAATGTTTTACATTATTTTAATTATAATACGATTATCCGTTTTACGCACTCTGTTCAAGGTGATTTTCCGCAGGAACGGCGAGAAGTAAAACAGTTTATTATGTTTAATTTTAAGTTTTAAACTGCGGCAAGGATAGTAGGGGCGCCGAAGGCGGCCACTGGACTGAGCGAAGCGAGGGAAGCGGCTGGAGCGAATAGCGGAACCTAGGGAACGGGCACGTAGGTGCAAAAACAGTCCAGTGGACTGTTTTTAGTGAGTCTCCGAGCAACTATGTTGCGAAGGCGCATAGCCTGATTTTTGGTTGATTTGGTTCCTGAGCCTGTCGAAGGGTTCAAACCAACCAAAAAGCCGCCCGAAATCTTTTAAATTGTCTTACTATGACATTTCTTGTCATACTATCGGTATTATAATGAAAATCATAAAATGATTTGAAGGAGATTTTATGCGGATTGTTTTCTTTTTTGGAGTGGGAATTATTTTGGCTTTTGTTTCTTTTTTCGTGAAAGAGAAGGGAACTCAGATTTGCTTTTTGGGAACACTTTTCCTTTTTGCGATTTCAATTATGATGCCGCCATACATTTTAATAAAATATTGCAGGATTTTCCGTACAGATTTAGTTTTGTCGATTGTGTTGTGGGCAATTCCCCCTGCAGTGTGTTTTATAAATCTTATCAGTCAGATGTTACAAGATTCCAAATCTTAGATTAGGTGGGGGAGAAGTTTTGTGATTAATTTGACAGGTTACAGATTACATGTATAAAATATTATGATTATGTTGTGGAGACATAGAATGTTAAAAATTGTTTTCGAAGGACAAGATGCAATTCTTTTGCTTGATGTTAAAAGAAAAACTCTTTCTGAATTTGTAAATGAAAAATCATCATTAAGTCCAGAGATGGCTATTAGAATTGCAAAGGCAACAAATACAAGCCCTGAAAGCTGGATGGCTATGCAAATGAAACTTACACTGTGGCTTGCGATGCAGAATGAGCCAGTGAATGTAAAAATTGCTAGCTTAGCATAGTCACTGCAAAATTTGCAAAATCTCGTGCAAATCTTGCAGTGTGTTGCAAAATTTGCTTGTATCAATACAAATCTTGCAGTATAATTTAGGCAAGGTCAGTTTATGGTACGTAGAGAAAGATATATTAAAAAAATCCGTCCGTTTTATGAGTCTGATTTAATAAAAATTATTACAGGAATCAGAAGATGCGGAAAATCCATTGTTCTGCAGCAGGTTCGTGATGAAATTTCAAAATCAACAGACAACATCATCTTTTTGGAATTTGAAAATCTCAGAATTCAATCTCAAATTCCTGATGCAGCTTCTCTTCTGGCTTATGTAGATGCTCATAAAAAAAACAGCAAATGTTATATTTTTTTAGACGAAATTCAAAATCTTGAAAACTGGCAGGAAGCGTGTAAAACTTTGCGGCTTGAAAATAATTCTGTTTTTATTACAGGTTCAAATTCAAAACTTCTTTCCAGGGAATTTACAAAGGAATTAAGCGGCCGTTATGTTTCATTCAGAATCAGGCCTTTTGTCTATAAGGAAATTCTAGAATATTCAAAACAACTCAATAAAGATTTTTCAGTTACAGATTACCTTGTGTGGGGCGGTTTTCCAAAACGACTGGAGTTTGAAAACGAAGCGATGAAAGATTACCTTTTCGACTTGAACGAAACGATAATCCACAACGATATAATGCTTCGGTATAACATTCAAAAAGAAAAATTATTCAGAAGCGTCTGTAACTTTGTTTTCCGATCAAATTCAAGAATTGTCTCGTCAAAATCTGTTGCTGATTTTTTAAGTTCAAATAATGAAAAATGTTCGGTGCATACGGTTTCAAATTATATCGCTTATATCGAAGAAGCGTTCGGCATTGATATGATAAAACCATTTTCTACCAGAACAAAAAATGAACTTTCATATTACAATAAAATTTACGATGCCGATGTTGCACTCAATTCCATAAGATGTCCTGATTCCAGATACGATTTAGACCACAACCTTGAAAACATAGTTTACAACGAACTTCTTTTTATGGATTACAGTTTAAAAGTGTTTAATGATTCAGATCGTGAAGTAGATTTTGTTGCAGAAAAAGAAGGAAAAAAATACTTTATTCAGGTTGCCTATAGCGTACAAAATGAAAAAGCATATGAACGGGAATTCCGAGCCTTTGCAAACCTGGACAATCTTTCTCAAAAAATCCTGATAACAACTGATGAACTTGACTATTCAACAAGCACAGTCCGCCACATCAAACTTAAAGACTTTTTATTATTAAATGATTTAAACTGATGTTTTTGGGCGGTTTTTTGCCTGCTTCGACTTCGCTCAGCAACCAAAAATCAGGCTTTCCAGCATTCCGGTTTCGCTTAAAGTCTGCAGAAATTTCTTGAAAAACATCCCAAAATCAAAGAAAATATGCAAAATTACAGAGCCGTCAGTTATGGCGAAAATACATTCGAAAAATATTCATCATCCCCTGCCGTCTGGAATTGTGTCGAAATGATTGGCTTTGCCGATTTTATCAGCTTTTATGCCTTTTACTACGATTACATGAAACTCGATTGCGAATACACAAAACATTTTGATTCAGTCCGCCGCCTTCGCAATGCATGCGCCCACAATTTCTGCCTTCTTACATCTTTTAAGCCAGTCCAGTGGTTTAAGCCCGATTTAGAAACAAGTTTTGAACTTTTAGGCGGTAAACTCGGAATCTCAAACGGAACAATTTCAAGCTGCATGAAAGTTCCGCTCCTCAACGACTTTGCCGTGATGCTTTCCGTTTACACAAAATTAATTTCTTCTCCCAAAATCAAAGAACTCACGCTTCAAGAACTAAAAGATTTTTTCGACGGCCGCATGGTTTACAAAAAGCAGTATTTTGAAAACTACACCGAAATAAAAAATGCCTATAATTTCGCCCGAAAAGTTTTGGATTATTACTCAAAAAAATAAATTGCATAGTTTTATTATTTTCAGCAAAGTGCAGTTAGTCAGTCGCCTTCCGCCGCTACGCTATCGCTTCGGTCTTTCAGACCCGCCAAAGGCGGCGGCTCCACGCTCGGTACGCTGTGCAAATTACACATGCTTCGCATGTATCCTTGCGCCTTAGTCTTACGACTGGCGAAATTATTACACAACACAAGTTCTTATCTATCCCTGATATATTCGCTTAAAAAAACAGCACACGAGTGAGATTTATCGAGCGAGTATAAAATCGAAAGAACAATCAAGTACATTTAAAAATAAAAAAAGGCACCCAAGTTTCCTTGAATGCCTTTACATACATACTAAGCCTTAGCAGTTTTACGGTACTTCGTACCGTGCCCATTAAGGAAGTTATTAACTTAGTCGCTATCGCGACTGGAGGGTCAGCGAAGTATTTGATTGTTCTTACCTGCCAAAAATAGGCGAACCGTTAAAAACAAAGCGCAAGGCGGTTTGTTTAGGTTCCTCCTAAAAACCGGCACACGAGGGAGATTTATCGAGCGAGTATAAAATCGAAAGAACAATTAAGTACATTTTAAAATAAAAAAAAGGCACCCAAGAATCCTTAGATGCCGTTTATATCACCTTAAACTAAATTAGCATTTTTAAGCGAAGTACTTAATTGTTCTTACCATCTGTGATGTATAAGAGTTTTCGTTTGAGTACCCACGACCATAGCAAGTGCGTATGGTCGTGTAGGAGCTTTTTGCGTACGCAATAAAGCGACTTGTTCAATCGAACGATAACGAAAACTCGTCATTTCGCTCGATTGTTTTATTTATTTAGCAGTTTTCAGCGAAGTATTTGATTGTACGAACCATCTGGCTAGTGTAGCTGTTTTCGTTATCGTACCAAGAAACAACCTGTACCTGGTATGTATCATCGTCGATTTTTGAAACCATTGTCTGTGTTGCGTCGAACAAAGAACCATATTTCATACCGATAACATCAGAAGAAACGATTTCATCTTCGTTGTATCCGAAAGATTCTGTAGCAGCAGCTTTCATTGCAGCGTTGATTCCTTCTTTTGTTACATCTTTTCCTTTTACAACAGCAGTGAGGATAGTTGTAGAACCTGTAGGAGTTGGAACACGCTGTGCAGAACCGATGAGTTTTCCATTCAATTCAGGAATTACAAGACCGATAGCCTTAGCAGCACCTGTTGAGTTTGGAACGATGTTCTGAGCACCAGCACGTGAACGGCGGAGATCACCTTTGCGCTGTGGACCATCAAGAATCATCTGGTCACCAGTGTAAGCGTGAATTGTAGACATGATACCAGAAGCGATTGGAGCGTAATCATTCAAAGCTTTAGCCATTGGAGCCAAACAGTTTGTTGTACAAGAAGCAGCAGAGATGATGTTATCGTTTTTTGTAAGAGTTTTGTGGTTAACATTGTAAACGATTGTTGGAAGATCATTTCCAGCTGGAGCTGAAATTACAACTTTTTTAGCACCTGCAGTGATGTGAGCAGCAGCTTTATCTTTTGCACAATAGAAACCTGTACATTCAAGAACTACGTCAACTTTGTTTGCTGCCCATGGACAGTTAGCTGCATCTTTTTCAGCAGAGATTTTGATTTCTTTTCCATCTACGATGATAGAATCTTCTGTAGCTTCTACAGTGTGTTTTCCTTCACCAATACGACCCATGAATCCACCCTGAGCTGTATCATATTTAAGAAGGTGAGCAAGCATTTTTGGGCTTGTCAAATCGTTGATAGCAACAACTTCATAACCATCAGCTTCAAACATCTGACGGAAAGCCAAACGACCAATACGGCCAAAACCATTAATAGCAACTCTAACTGCCATTTTATATCTCCTAAAAAATTAGATTAAAATTAATTATAATAAGAATAACGTATTTTTTCAAAATAGTCTACAGTAAAATAAAAATAAAAGGATTTCAAAAAAATCCAGGTGAAAATTCCAAGTACAGAGAATTTAAAATACGTGTCAGCATAATTGTTTTTTAGTGTTTTTAGGTTCAAAATTGAATCTAAATTATAGAAAAAAAATACATTTTCTTGCATAACTCCATAATTTCCTATATATTATTACGAAAATACAGCTTTTGCAGGGAAAAGCTGAGCTGTCTGACTTTACAAAAAGTCTGTCTGGAGCGGACTGATTGTTAATGATAATTAATTTGTTGTGAGGAATGTGAATGAAAGCAATTGAACTCGAAAAGGCATACGATCCTAAATCTTTTGAAGACCGTATCTACAACGACTGGGAATCTAAAGGTTATTTTAAACCTGCAAGCGATGAATCTTCGCCAGTACACTGTCAGTGTGACAAGTGTCAGGGAAATTATACAGTCGTCATTCCTCCTCCAAATGTCACTGGTGTTCTCCACATGGGACACGGTTTAAATAATACATTGCAGGATATTGTAGTCCGCTATCACCGTATGAAAGGCGATAATACACTTTGGGTAACTGGAACAGACCATGCAGGAATTGCTACTCAGAACGTTGTGGAACGTCAGCTCAAAAAAGAAGGTTTAACCCGAAATGATTTGGGACGTGAAAAATTTTTGGAACGAACTTGGAAGGTAAAAGAAGACCATCACAACATCATTGTAAAACAACAGAGAAAACTCGGAAACTCAACTGATTGGGAACGTGAACGTTTTACTTATGATGAAGGACTGTCAAAAGCTGTTCGTGATGTTTTTGTAACGCTTTATGAACGCGGTTTGATGTACAAAGGAAACAGACTTGTAAACTGGTGTCCTCGTTGTGGAACTGCTCTTGCTGATGATGAAGTTGACCACGAAGATACAGCTGGAGCAATGTATCATCTTTTTTATGAATATGCTGATGGTTCTGGAAAAATTGAAGTAGCTACAACTCGTCCTGAAACTTTTTTTGGTGATACAGCAGTTGCCGTTAATCCAAATGATGAACGATACAAATCAATTGTAGGAAAGAAACTAAAACTTCCTTTAACTGGCAAAGAAATTCCAATTATTGCTGATGAATATGTTGATATGGAATTTGGAACTGGTATGGTAAAAATCACGCCGGCTCACGACCCAAATGACTGGGAAGTTGGAAAAAGACATAATCTAGAGGTAATAAATCTTTTAAATCCTGACGGAACTTTGAATGAAAATGTTCCTGAAAAATATCGGGGATTGACCTGTGCTAAAGCAAGAGCTCTTGTTATCGAAGATTTAACAAATGCCGGACTTTTTAAAAGCGAAGAAAAAATGAATCACTCGGTAGGAAAATGTTACCGATGTAAAACTGTTGTGGAACCTTATCTTTCTGCACAGTGGTTTGTAAAAATGAAGCCAATGGCAGACAAAGCCCTTGAAGCTTGGAAAAAAGGCGAAATTGTTTTTTATCCACGTAAATGGGAAAATACTTATGAACATTGGCTTACAGGAATTAGAGACTGGTGTGTAAGCCGTCAGATTTGGTGGGGACACAGAATTCCAGCATGGTATTGTGAATGTGGAGAAACGATTGTCAGTCGTGAAGATCCAGATTGCTGTCCAAAATGCGGATCAAAAAATCTTACTCAGGATCCTGATGTTCTTGATACATGGTTTTCATCTTGGTTGTGGCCTTTTTCAACTTTGGGATGGCCGGAAAATACTCCAGATTTGCAAAAATTCTACCCGACAACTGCCCTCGTTACAGCTTATGACATTATTTTCTTCTGGGTAAGCCGTATGATAATGGCTGGGCTTGAGTTCACTGGCAAAGCTCCTTTCCATGATATTTATATTCATGGACTTGTTCGCGATAAGCAGGGACGCAAGATGTCAAAATCTCTTGGAAACGGAATGGATCCTCTTGAAATAATTGATATGTACGGTGCTGATGCCCTCAAGTTTACACTCGGATTTATGTGTGCGCAAGGTCAGGATATTCTGATTGATAAAGATTCATTTAAACTTGGTTCGCGTTTCTGTAATAAAGTATGGAATGCAAGCCGCTATCTTTTGGGAAATCTTGAAGGACGTAACCTTGTGCCGGTTTGTGATGAAGATTTGACAGAACTTGATTTATGGATTTATGCACGTTTAAATAATGCTGCCAGAATTGCAAGAGAAGCTTTAGAAAGTTACCGCTATAATGATGCAGCTAGTGCGCTTATGGAATTCTTTTGGAATGAATTTTGTGATTGGTATGTTGAAGCTACAAAGATTAATTTCAAAAATGGTGATGATAAAGAAAAAGACCGTCAGGCTACAGTTTTGATGAATATTCTTGAAGAATCTTTGAGATTGCTTCATCCTTACATTCCTTTTGTTACAGAAGAAATTTATCAGAAACTTCCGCTTGCTGAACTTGTAGCAACTAGAAAAGGAAAAATAATTACAAACTCAACTTATGTCGGCATGCTCATAAATGCGCCTTATCCTGAAGTTGTTGCAGAACGTGAAAATGATGAAATTCAGGAACGTTTTGATTCCCTTAAAGATTTGATTGCAAAAGTACGTGCGGCAAAAGTAGATTGTGGAATTGACCCTGCTGTAAAAATTAATATTGCAATTAAAACAGAAAAGGGCAGTGCTGCCGAAGTTGCAAAAGAAAAGATAGAAATGATTCAGCTTTTGGCTGGTGTTGCTAAAATTGAATTTGTGGAATCAAAACCTGCATCTTCTATTGGAACTGTGGGAAAAGGATTTGAAGCATTTGTTCTTGTGGACGAAAGCATAAACAAAGAGCAGCTCCTTTCTCGCTTCCAGAAAGCTATGGAAAAGGAACAAGGGTACGCAAAAATGAGTGAAAATAAACTCAATGGAAACTTTGCAAAACATGCTCCTCAAAATCTTGTAGATGAAGAAAAAGCTCGTCTTGCTGAAAGTCAAAAGAAAATTGCAACTCTTGCTGCTTATATCGAAGAGTTAAAATAAAACTAGGGCGTTGCGGGGCAGGAACTATGAAAATTTTGCCCCGCTAGAGAGGGTAGCAAAAGCCCTTTGGGCTGACGCGAGGGAGAGACTTCTCCCTCCTGAATTTTTATTAGAAAAGGAGTTTCGCATATGGTTAAACAAAAATATGTAATGAATGTTGAACGTTCTCAAAAAATGGATTTGCAAAAAATGCAAAAGCTTAGCGATATGCGACTTGCTCCATATATGCAGCTTGCTACCGGTTTGATTGGAAAAGCTCGTCATGCTGGTGGAAATATGTTTCGTCATCAGATGGATACGCTTGCCATTTTGATTGACTACGGCTATATTGATTCGATTTTGCTCAAGGCGTCGATTGTGCATGACACTGTGGAAGACATTCCAGATTTTGATAAAAACCAAATTATTAATGCGGATGAGGAAGGTCAGCAGGTTTTGGATTTGGTTATGGAAGTGACCCGGCGTGCTGAAGAAGATAAACGTGCTTTTTTGCATAGAATTCTTGATACTGGAAGTCAGAAAGCTAAAATTTTGAAATGTGCTGACAGAATTTCAAATATGATTTCGCTTGGATATGTAACTGACCCGAAATTTATTGAACGATATTGTGATGAAACTGAGTTTTTTCTTTTGCCGATGTCACTTGAGATTGATTTTAATATGTATCAGGAATTGATTAATTTGATTATGACGCGCAGACGGTATCTTGAGGACGGCGGATATTTTGATAACAGGCATAAAGAAACTTCAAGTGCTGACAGTAATAAATGATTTTTTTAAAAACTGAGAAGTAAATTTGCTGTTGTGTGGAATTGTTTTTGTAATAGTTCTCGTATGTGCGAAGAACTGACTCTCTGAATTGTTTCTGATGGAGTTGAAATGATTTCATTGTAAACGGCATCGTCTGGCGTGTAGATTTTTGCATTTTCGCTGTCATAATAAACTGGATTTATGAAGATTGCCTTGATTTTGTTTTTTTCACAGAAATAATTTAGAGCCTGCACGTCCATTGCACCTTTGTAGCCGCAGCGAAAATCACAACCTTCTGCAACAAGTTTGAGGTTGCATACATTCAGAAGGATTGTAAAAAAATCTGAGCCAAGCATAGAAGCAAATGTTTCGTCAAAATCTACTAGAATTAAAAAATCAAGCCCCATTCTTTGTAATCGCGAAATTCTCTGGTCCAGAGTGCAGATATCTCCTTTGTAATCTTTTGGATGTTTGATTGCTGGTAATGGACGTGTAAATGTTAAAACTCCTGCTTTTATTCCATCTTTTTGACATGAATCAATCATTTTTTTGAGCAAAAACTGATGACCTTTATGAAGTCCATCAAAACTGCCGATGCAAATACCACATCCTTCAGAAAAAAAAGAATTTTCTTTTCCTGTGTTCAGTGATGTTTGAATATCATTCCATGAAAAAATCTGCATGAAAATATTATATCCCATTTTGTTTGAAAAAAAAAGAGCCTGACACAATTGGTTTTATTCTGTGTGATTCTGGTCTGCTATCTGTTCAAATTCCTTTCTAACATTCCAAAGGCAGTCTAAAAGTTTTGGTGAAAAAATTCCACATTCTCCAGTTGTTATCATTTGGAATGCTTTTTCTTTTGAAAAGGCATTTTTGTAGACGCGTTCGTTAACTAGTGCATCGTAAACGTCAGCAAGTGATACAATTTGAGCTGAAATTGGTATTTTTTCTCCTTTGAGTTTATCTGGATAGCCGTTTCCATCGTATCGTTCATGATGATGACGGCAGATTTCGTAGCTTACTTTACCATATTCCGCATCCCATGCGTTTTCGATATTCTCAAGAATTTCGCATCCTCGTGTGGTGTGGGATTTCATAAAGTCGTATTCGTCTGGAGTGAGTTTGCCTGGTTTCATTAGAATAGAATCTGGAATTGCAATTTTTCCGATGTCGTGAAGCGCACTTGCTGAAACAATTACATCTATTTTTTCTTTTGTCAGATTGTATTCAGGGTAATCATGCATCATTTGTGTTGCAAGAATTTGAGTATAACTTTTTACCCGTTTGATGTGCTCCCCGCTTTCAAGATTTCTGTATTCTACAACTTTTCCTAAAATATCAATAACATTTTGTTTGCTGTTTTTTAGCTGTTCTGCCTGTTTTTGAAGCAGCATAAACAGATACGTTTAGTTTTTGTTCGAGACCTTTTCGGATTTCTTCAAGTTGATTTTTTGTAAAATCATTTATGTGAAATTTTGATACAATTTATTTAAATATTACACTTAATTTGAGAAAAAACACAATAAAAAATGACATATCATAAAAAAAATGCTTGACAGATTTTCTGTTTAGTTGTATAAGTTTTGTCTCAAAATTCATAAAATTTCATAATCTTTATTGATTAATTCCCTTTTTTTTTATAAAATCAAATTAACACTTATGAATATTCAAACAGAAGCTAAATTAAAGGAAGTTCTTGAACTTTTAAGACAGGGAAATCCTTTTGACGCACAAAGTATTATTAGTTCTCTCTTTGAAAATGATTTAGATTCTGCTGAATTAAATTATACTAATAAATGTTGTGTTTTCTGGGTTGAATCCATAAAACGCCTGAATTACATAAAGGATGTTTTTGAGCGAAGTGGAGCTCTTCTTTTGGAATGGAAAACTTTTCAAAGTTATATTTCCAGAGAAGAAACTTATGAACCTGCTTTTTTTGCAATGCAGTATGGATTTTTTTCCAATGCATTACAGGAGTTCATCAAACTGATGGAAGTGAAGGACTCTTTTCAAAAAGCTGAAGTTTTTAAGAATGCCGGCATTTGTTATAAAAAACTTGGTGATTTTGTAAATGCAAAAGCTTTTTTGTCAGAAGCAAACAAAATTTATCCTGGTTTGTCTGAAGTTATTGCAGAACTTGCAGATTGTTGTGCTCTTTGCGGCGAAGATAAATATGCAAAACTCTTTTTTAGGGAAGCATTTTTTATCGGACCTGAAAATATCGATTTAGATTTTCTTGATTCTGAATTGATAAAATGTCTTATTTCCAGGACAAAAGAAAAAGGTTTTATGGGAAAAGTTCTTCACTACTGGATTCCAGTTTTTGGAGTTTTGAGTGGAGTTTTGAATATCAAAAGAGAGCTTACTTCTGTAGAAGTTGCACGTTTGAAAAAAGATATTTATGCAATGGAGATGGAATATAAAGATCCTGCTTGTAACAGCGAAATAATTATTCCAAAACTATTGAATAATTATTTTTGGCTTATGGATCATTATGAATTGTCAAGAGAAAATCCTGCCAAGATTAATGAAATGCTTATAAAAATAAAAGTGTTAGATTCATCGGTATACGATGCATATATAAAGTAAATGTTACCAAAGAGTGTAAGATAAAACCGCTTAAACAGTATGACTTTTATCTTACCAAAGTTTGCGTTGCAAACTTAATTAACAATTGATGTTCCACATTTCATTGCGGGACAGTGTAAAAAGTCAATCGGTTGTAAAAACAGTCCTTTTGGCTTTTTATGGGAGTAATAATATGGCAGAATTAGTTCAGTCAGTTCAGGACATGCTGAAAGAAGAAACTTGGACACGTGCAACAATCAGCAATTACACACAAAATAATTTAAAAGAATTTGCGAATATTGTTGAGAAGGCGCACAGTGAAAATTGTGCAGACGAAATTTATGACATATGTCAGGAACATTTGTCTCACTCAAAAGACAGTATTATTGCTCTTTATATCTGCGGAATTCTTGATTTACAGAAAGGTTCTCTTGATAATTCTTCTTTGGTAACGCTTGTTGATATTTTTAAAAATAATCACAAAGAACAAATTGTTACATATTTGTGTGAAAGTATTCTCGAAGATGACCCAAATAATAAATTTGCTTTGCGAACTTTGGCTGAAGGATATCGAGCAGAAGGAAATGAAAAATACTGGGATTTGTATGCACAAATTGTAAAAATTGATTTTGAAGAAGCTGATCTTGCAAGACTTCTTGCTGAACATTACGAAGAAGCTGGCGATGTTGATATGACTGTAAGTTATTACAAAAAAGCAATTCTTCGTTACATCAACATCTCAAATTACAATGCAATAAAAGAAGTGTGGTCAAAACTGATTCAGTACATTCCTCAGGAAATTGATTTCTTCCAGCTTTTAAGAAGAAAGATTTCTAAACAGATGGGGGAAATCCGCACAACAACATTGATGCAGGAACTTTACAACTGGTATAAAGATAATGCTCCAGCCAAAAAAGAATATTGGGATGTTGCAATTACAATTCTTAAACAGAATCTAGAAGTTGAACCAAAAGATATTTGGGCAAGAAAAGAAATTGCAGACTGTTTCCGCGGAAAATACAAAGAACACAGTCATCTTGAAGAATATATCCGCACCTCAAATCTTTCTCAAAGCTATCGAAATGTTTTTGAAGCAATCAATGATTTTGAAAAACATATCGCTTTTGATAAAGGAAGTTATGTTTTCCACAGAAACTGGGGTGTTGGCCGCATCAGAAAACTTGATGGCGATACTTTGACAATCAATTTTGGACGTGTAGTCGGCATAAAAGAAATGAAACTTTCTATGGCAGTTACAGCTTTAAAACCTCTTGCAAAAGATCATATTTGGGTTTTGAAGGCTACAATGCAGAAAGAAGATTTAATCAAATCTGTAAAAGCTGATAAAGCTGAAACTTTGAAAATCATCATTCGAAGTTTTGATAACAACTGTGATTTCAAACGTATCAAAGCAGAGCTCGTACCTTCAATTTTGACTCCTGGCGAATGGACTTCATGGAATTCTGCTGCAAAGAAAATTCTTGAAACTGATTCAAGTTTCGGTGTAAATCCAAATGATATTTCAATGTACACAGTTCGTGATGGAAATATTTCTCCAGAAGAAAAAATTTCAAACGAATTTAAAGCACAAAAACAGTTCTTTGCGCGTGCTGACCTTCTTGTTAAATTCTTTGAAAGCGATGATACTGATAATTCAAGTGAACTTTTTGCAGAAATGTATTCTTATTTCACAGGATACCTTAAAAACATTTCAAGAGTAAACGAACAGGTTCTTGCATCTTATCTTCTTGTTCGCTCAATTTCTGCAATCGATAAACAGTTTGCTTTCCCTGTAAAAGAAACTTTTGCAGAAATCTACAATAGAATAGAAGATCCAAAAGAAATATATCTTTTACTCAAAGATTCAAAATCTACACATTTTAAAGCTGATTTTATCAGATGTATTAAACTTCTTCCAAACTGGAACGAAGAATATGTTAAACTTTTCCCAATCGTTCTCAAGGAAGAGCTATTAAATGATTTGATTAAAGAAGGTCATGTTGATGATGTTCAGAAACTCGTACGCACAAGTTTTGAAGCATTCAAAGATTTCCGTGAAACTGTTTTGTTCTTCTTCAAAGAATGTCAGGATAAAGACTGGTTCAAAGAAGCTGGCGTTTCTTACGAAAAGCAGTTGATAACACTTATCAATATTATTGAACTTACTTTCCGCGAAATTAACAATCATGTTAATTCTACAGAAAATAAAAAAATCAATAAAAATGCAACTGATTTGTTGTTCAAAACAGACTCAATTTTCAATTATATGTTTACCAATGGTGAAGATGCAGTCAAAAAAATGTATACGCTTATCGATGACATTTCTGATATTGACCCTTCATACAAGGCTCTTGCTCGAAACAAGATTTTGGAAAAATATCCAGACTTCAAATTCCGTGTTTCTGAAGAAAAGAAACAGCAGTCAGTTGGTCTGATTGTTACAGCTAAAAAACTTGCAGAAAAGAAAGCTGAAGTTGATGAAATTCAGAATGTTCTTATTCCAAAGAATGCAGCAGAAGTTGCTGATGCAAAAGCAAAAGGCGACTTGAAAGAAAACCAGGAATATAAATCTGCAAAAGAAGAGCAGCACTTCCTTAATCTCAAGCTTACAAATCTTCAGAATGAACTTAATCGTGCTGTGGTATTTGATCCTACAACAAGCACGACAGCGATTATTTCTTTTGGAACTGTAGCTACTTTGAAAGACAATCAATCTGGAAACGAAGAAACATACACAATTCTGGGACCATGGGAATCAGATCCTGATAACAACGTGATTTCTTACATGGCTCCATTTGGTGATGCCATTTTGAATAAAAAAGTTGGTGATGTTTTGCAGTTTACAATTAACGAACACAAATACGATTATACTGTAAAAAATATTTCAAAAGCTAAAGACATTTAGTTTTCATAATCACAAAGAAGTCGATTTACAGATTTCTTTGTGATTAATTTGATAATAAAAGTTTGTACCGCAAACTTTATGTAAGATAAAATTCTGTAATCTTAATAGTTTTATCATACACTTTCTCAAAGTTTGGAGTGAAAAATGGAAAACTTTTCAACAAAAATGGTTGAACTTTCTGATGGTGTTTTTGTAATTCCTGGAAATACAAATGTCGGTGTCATAATCACTCAAAACTTTGACAAAGAGTTTTTTGGAACTGAAAATCAAAATGAATGTAAAAATCAGATAATTCTTGTGGATTCAGGTTGTTCTGAAATTGATGGGGAATATGTTCTTGATGTTTTAAAAGAATTCTTTGAACGACAGCAGGAAAAATTTTGTGTAAAAGCAATTTTTTCAACCCATTGTCATGCAGATCATGTTGGCGGTCACAATTTTATCAAGCAAAAAACAGACTGTAAAATCTTTTCACACGAACATGAAAAATGGGGAATGGAAACTCCTCTTTTGCAAAGTGCAACTTTGTGGGGTGGTTATCCTCCTCATGAACTTAGAACTTTATATTTTAAACCTGAAGAAACTAAGGTTGATGTTACTTTTTCTCAAAAAGATGAATATTTTTTGAGCGGTGAAAGAAAAATTTCATTTTTGGAAATGTATGGGCATAGTCAATGTTCCATTTCGATTATTGTTCATTCAAAAAACGGTAAAAAAATTATTTTTTCAGGTGATTCTATTTTTCCACGTTCAGAAATTGGAAAATATTGGATTCCGTTGATTATTAATCCTGTTAAATTTATGGATTCTCTTGATGTTTTGACTTCAATTCCTGATGTTTTGTGGTGCATTCCAAGTCACGGTGATTTTCTTTCAAAAAATCTGGAAGAAACAGCCGAACTGAATAAAATTGCCATTTTGTCAACCAGGATGTGCATTTTCGAAGCATTGAAAAAAAAGCCACTGACAATCGAAGAAATTGTAAAATATGTTGCAGACAAAAACAATCTTGAATTGTCAATGGGTCAGTACGCTTTAATCAACTCTACTGTTCGCTCTTATCTTTCTGTCATGCACGACGCAAAAGAAATAAAAATGAAAATCGAAAAGAACAAACTTTATTTTTATACTGAATAAATTATAATCTGATTTGAATTGATTCGTCCCAGTTTTCAATAATGTGGACGCTGCTTGAAGTTCCAATTCTGTTTGCACCAGCTTCCAGCATTGTGATGACTGTTCTTGGAGAACGAATTCCGCCGGAAGCTTTTACACCCATTTCTGGACCTACAGTTTTTCTCATCAGTTTGATATGATGTTCGCTTGCTCCGTTTGGAAGTGGATTTCCTGCAACGCCTTTTGGAGAAGCGAAACCTGTTGAAGTTTTTACAAAATCAGCGCCTGCTTTCTTTGCACTTAAACAACAAGTTTCAATGGAAGCGTCATCCAAAAAACATGTTTCCAAAATTGTCTTCACAAGAATAGTTTTACCTTTTTTAATTCCTTCCTGTTTGACAGCATTTACAACATCAAAAATGTCTGCTCCAACTTCAGAAAACCTTCCATCTTTTGCAGCGCCAATATTTATAACCATATCAATTTCGTCTGCACCGTTTGAAATTGCATTCAATGATTCATTGATTTTATCTTTTGTGGTAACAGAGCCCAGTGGAAATCCCACCACAGTACAAATTTTTACATTTGAATCTTTGAGTTCCGTTAAAGCAGTTGCAACATAAACAGGATTTACGCAAACAGAAGCAAAATTATATCGTTTTGCCTCCTGACATAACTGGATTATTTCATTAATACCGGCTTGCGGAGCTAAAAGTGTATGGTCAATATACGAAGCTAATTCATTTTTTGTCATAAAATAATAATATCAAGTGGAAGTGTTTTTTTCAATCAGCAAACATATATCCCATTGTAAAATTCCGAAATTTTTGATATTTTTATTTTATTATGGAAAATAATTTGAAATTACCTGCTTTGGCTCCATCTTTACTATCAGCCGATTTCTGCAGTTTAGAAAATGCGATTAAACAAATAGAAGAGAATGGTGGTTCTGTTATTCATATTGATGTAATGGACGGTCAGTTTGTTCCTGAAATCACATACGGTCAGCCGGTTGTGCGTTCTATCAGAAAACTTACAAAACTGCCGTTTGATGTTCATTTAATGGTAGAAGACCCTGAAAAACAGATAGAAAGTTTTGTACAAGCCGGTGCTGATTGGATTACATTTCATTATGAAGCAACAAATCATGCACACAGACTTATTCAGATGATTCACGAAAAAGGAAAACTTGCAGGCGTGTCGATTTGTCCAGGAACTCCAATTAATATACTATCGGAAATACTAAAATGTGCCGATATTATATTAGTAATGACTGTAAATCCAGGTTGGGGCGGTCAAAAAATCATTCAGTCCTGTGTTGAAAAGATTGCTGAATTAAAGAAAATTCGTGAAGAAAAAGGATATGATTATCTTATTTCTGTAGACGGCGGTGTGAATTCGCAAACTCTGGAGAGTGTAAAATCTGCTGGTGCCGATGTAATTGTTTCTGGTTCTGCATTTTTTAACAACACGTTAAAGTGGAGTTAAAAACTTTATGAAGAAAATTATTGCAGTATTAGCTTTAATTTGTTCCTTTTCATTTTTTGCTTTTTCATCAGAATCTGCTTCAATGGCTTTTGTTGAAGGTTGCAAAGCGTATTCCATAGGTGACTGGTCTTCTGCAAAAATTATGCTCAAAAAAGCTGTATCTTATACTCAAAATCAGAATGCTGATACTTATTATATGCTCATTTCTGCTGAAATTAACGCTGGTGATTATAAAGGTGCACTTGAAGATTGCAATTATTATCTTGAGCATTTTAAAAATAGTATTTATTATCCGAGAATAAGTTATCAGAAAGGAAAACTTTTATTTAATCTTGGTGAATATGAAAAGTCAATTATTGCGTTGAGTGATTTTTGTCATCAATATGAAAGTGATGAATTATATCCTTATGCTTTGTTTTATATAGGCGAAGCTTTGTATGAAGGTTACAGATATAATGATGCTTTAGAAATTTATGACAGAGTGGTGACAGAATTTCCTGATTTTGAAAAAGTTTCTGCAGCAAAATACAAGATGGAATCAATTGCGCAGCGTTCTAGGGAAGAGAAATTGCTTTATCTTTTAAAACAGACTGGAGAAGAATATCTTTCAGCAAAAGAAGATTACGAAAAGCAGCTTCGTCAGTATAATTCAGAATCTGTAGCCTTGACACGTCAGAAACTACAGGAAACTCAAATCAGAAATGAAGAACTTGAAAGGCAGATTGCAGATTTACAGATGGAAATTGCAAGTCTAAAAGCTGAGAATGAACAACAGATTTCGATGCTTGCAGAAAGTTATGCACAAAATGAATCTTTGGAAAATATGCTTGAAAATCAGGTTGTGAATGATTCTTATTACCAAAAGGAAAATAAAACTGCAGCACAAGATGAGGAGAATAAAACAATCAATGATTCTTCTATAAAAGAAAATTCTTATTTTGAAGATAAAAAAGCTGAGGAAGCCCCAAAAGAAGTTGATGTTCCAAATCAAGAGCCTTTTGATGAAACTGCACAACAAATCAAGAAACTCAAAGAAAAAGCTTTGGAAGCTCAGAGAATTTTAGAGGAGAAAGAATAAAATGAAAAGAATTATATATTTATGCATAATTACAATATTGTTTGCTCTTCTGATTTCCTGCAAATCATCAGATACTAAGAATAATATGGAAGAAAATGGAAATTCTTCTGTAGAAAAAAGTGACAAAAAAAATTATGTTGGTTGGATAGATACTTCAAATAAAGAAATTGAATTAAAAAAAGGTATTGTGAAGGTAAAAATAAAACCAAGTCTAGGTACTTTCAATATTTGTGCAATCAACAAAAATGATAAATCTATTCCTGTTTTATCAACTTCCAATGAATATACATCAACAAGTTTACAGATTAAAACTGGAAAAAAAGTGTACAAATTAATATCCGATCCAAATGTAAATTATTCGCTTTTAAAAGGCGATAAAAGCATGTCAGTGATTTATGATGTTCCAAATGTTTTTGAAGTTAAAGCAACTTTTATGTTTTTGCAGTCATCAGCTGAAAATTATTATGATACATTAAAAGTTACGTATACTATTACAAATAAAGGAACAAAAAAAGATAATTTTTCGCTGAAAGCAATTTATGATACAGTTCTTGGAGAAACTACACAAACTCATTTTTATACAGCTGAAAACACCCCTGTTAGAAATGAAGTTATGTATCGAACAATGCAAAATCAAAAATATGTGATTTCGAAAAATAATTATGCTTCTGTTCAATTTTTATTTGACGGAGGAGATACAACCCCTGTTGAAATTTTAGCACTTGCAAATAATTCCACTCTTGTAAAAAATACTTGGGAACCTGATATGCTGTCATATAGGGCTTTTGATACAGTTTTATCTTATAACAATTCAAGTATTGGTGTAATATGGCCTTCAGAAAAATTATTACCAAATCAATCGACAAAAATAATCCATTATATTAATATTGCGGTTGACGGAGATGAATCTTGTGGTGAATATCTTGTTTATGGAATTCCAGCAAACGTTAAAACAGAAAAAACAAAGGAACTTGCTCAAAAAGTGTCAAATATTAATGTGAGTTCAAATTTAAAAAATGACATTCTTGAGAATATAGATGAATCAAAAGTTATTAATGATGAAGATGAATCTGTTAAAGAAGTAGTGACTGAAGAAGCTGATAAAAAAGAAACTCCAAAAGTTGAATTTAATGTAAACAATATTTCTCGTGAGAAATTGACCCCTCAATATGTTGATAGACTTTTAAAGCGTATTACAGAGCTCGAAGAAGATTCTTCTTCAGCAAATAGAGAAGAAATTCTTCTTTTAAATGCCGAACTTGATTACATTTTATCAGTGTTACGCAAACAATAAATTAATTTGATAAACAAAAAGAATGTAAATCGACTGAAATATTAAAAAAAAATTGCTGGATTTTTATCACAAATTCTTGTAAACTGAAATGAATTTGAGGTAAAATCATAGTATGGCAAAAGATGCGCTTTCTTTGGCTTGGAGTGATATGAAATGCCGTCATTTTGCAACGGCAATCAAACGTTTGGAATCACGAGCTGATGTTTATGAAGAAAATTTTGAATATTATCTTACGTTAGGAATTGCATGTCTTTATGTGGGTGATATTGGTGCGTCTTCTTCGTATTTTCAGATGGCACGAAAAATTAAACTAACGGATACAAGACTTCTTCTTGGACAGGCTGCAATTTTTCTTCGTCGTGGTGATACTGCCAGAGCTTTGCAATATTATCTTGAAATTCTTGAAAATGATCCGCAAAATAAAATAGCGGCTTCTGCAATGGAATTTATAAGAATTCATGGTGATTATGATACAATCTGCAGATGGGTGGATACTGGCAGAATTGAACAGTTTTATCCTCCGCTTGGAATCAATCCTCAAAGAGTACGGTTTGTTTGTTTTGTCACTGCTGCATGCATTGCCGGTTGTGTTTTTGCATTTTCATTATTAAATTCGCATAAAAAAATTTTGAATTTGAGACAGGATTTATCTGTTCTTGAGCTTTCTTCTGATGAAAAAAGTCAGGCAACTGAAAAAGATTTGTCTGCTCAAAGTTTTAATTTTATTCTGTCTTCAAAAGAAATAACTAAAAAATATCAGAATGCATTAAACTGTTTTCAAAATCACAAGGATAATGCTGCTCAAATAGAAGTGAATTACATTTTAAATTCAAATGCATCTGTTTCAATAAAAAATAAAGCGTCAATGCTCATGACTTATTTTGAAATTCCTGATTTTGATTCAATTTCTGATGTTCCTTCTTTTTCTGATGTGGGAAATAATAATTGCCTTTACATTGACTGTTGGGTTGATTGGGGTGGAAAAATTGCAAATTTGAAAACTTACGAAAACGGTTCTTTTGATTGTGATTTATTGGTCGGTGATGAATCCCTTTCTAGATATGAAGGTACTGTAAGGGTTCATTTTGATTCCGCAGTTCAGATTGACCCAAATAAATATGTAAAAATTCTTGCAAAAATTGCACTGGAAGATGGAAAACTTATTTTAAAAGGTCGTTCTGTTTATCAAAGTGTTTATAATTAGCACGAAATATGATAAAATTGCAATAGGAACAATACGCTTAATTTTATTGATTTGAAATCTTTGAAAAGTTTTAATTTTTTTGAGATTTACAAAAGTATAGTAAAAAAAGATCATGGAAACAAAAAAAGTCAAAAAATTTGCAATTTTTTTCTTTTTTTTGGTATAAAATCGTTTGGTTTGAGCCATATTATATATTGGGAGGAAGGTGGCTTTTTATGTCTAATTCAAATTCTATTCCGATGGAATTATCGGAAAAAATGAAGGCTTTGGAAGCAGCTCGGCTTCAAATTGAAAAACAGTTTGGTCAAGGTGCAATTATGAAGCTTGGCGATAAGGCTGATGTTACTGGAATTGAGGTGATTCCATCTGGTTCAATTCTGCTTGATGAAGCACTTGGAATTGGTGGGTATCCGAAAGGACGCATTATCGAAATGTATGGTCCTGAAAGTTCTGGAAAAACAACTTTAGCTTTACATGCGATTGCAGAATCTCAGAAACTTGGTGGTGTTGCAGCTTTTGTTGATGCGGAACATGCTCTGGATCCTGTTTATGCTAAGAATCTTGGTGTGAATATTGATGAATTATGGGTGTCACAACCAGATACTGGTGAGCAAGCTTTGGAGATTACTGAAAATTTAGTTAGAAGTGGTGCTGTGGATATTATCGTTGTGGATTCTGTTGCAGCTTTGACTCCTGAGAAAGAAATTGAAGGCGAAATGGGTGATGCTGTAATGGGTATGCAGGCACGATTGATGAGTCAGGCATTGAGAAAACTGACGGCGATTATAGGAAAATCAAATTGTATTGTTATTTTTATTAATCAGATTCGTATGAAGATTGGAGTTATGTTTGGAAGTCCTGAAACTACAACTGGTGGTCAAGCTTTGAAATTCTTTTCTTCGGTAAGGCTGGAAATTCGTAGAGTTGAAACAATTGATGGTAAAGGCGACGAAGATGCAGTTGGAAACCGCGTACGTGTAAAGATTGTTAAAAATAAGGTAGCACCTCCTTTCAGGAAGTGTGAACTTGATATTTATTTTGGTAAGGGAATTTCTGCGAGTGCAAGTCTTCTTGATTCTGCTGTGAAACACGGAATTATTGATAAACGTGGTGCATGGTATACAATGGGTGAAGAAAAAATTGGTCAAGGTAAAGAAAACGCTACAAAATATATCGAACAAAACGTTGAACTTGCAAAAGAAATCGAAAAGAAAATCCGTGCCGAAGTATTTCCTGGTCAAGTGTTGAAACAAAAAGAAGAAGATGGTTCTGCTGAAAAAGAAAAAAAGGCTTCTAAAAAATCGGCAGATTATGAAAAAAACGCTGATTTGCAGAATGGACTTTTCTAGAAAATGAAACGAGTTCTATTAGGATTAGGTTCGAATAGATCATTTAAAAGCTATACTTCATTGGAGCTCCTTTCTGTTGCAAGAAAGGAGCTCCTTTCTGTTCTTTTTGATTGTGAATTTTCTTCTGTCTACAGAACCAAAGCAATGTATTACGAAAATCAACAGGATTTTTATAATATGGTTGCTGCAGGGTATGTAAACGATGATGAAAATCCTTTTGACTTATTACAAAAGATAAATGAAATAGAAGCAAAATATGGAAGGGACAGAACCAAAGAATTTAGGAATGGACCGCGTTCTTTGGATATTGACATTGAGTTGTTTGGAAATGAGGTAATCTGTACCGATAATCTTGAGATTCCTCACAAACGGTTAAGTGAAAGAGCATTTGTTTTAATACCTTCTCTTGAGGTTTTGACAAAACCTGCCGATGAATTAATAAGAAAGAAATTTGCATGTTATCTTGACGAAATTAAAAAAAATTCCAGTGTAGATGATGTGCAGAAAATCTATTCTTTTACAAAGGCAGAAGCTTATGGAACAGAGGAACAGTGTTGCAGAAACTCAAACGATGGTGAAACATGCTTATAAAGCAGGAGAATTTGAAGGACCTTTAGATTTATTGTGGACATTAATTCGTGAAAGTAAAGTAAATATTTACGATATCCCTATTGCTCAGATTACAGAACAATATCTTGAATATTTGGATTATGCGGTTCAGACTGATTTGGGAGATTTATCAGAATTTTATAGTTGGGCTGCAAAACTTATCTATATAAAAAGTCGTATGCTTCTTCCTGTAGAAGTTGCTTATGATGATGAAGATGAGGAAGATCCGCGTCAGGAATTAGTTGAAAAATTGATTGAGTATCAGAAGTTTAAAAAACTGTCATCATTAATGGAAGAACAGGAAGATGATTCTGAATGGAATTTTGAAAGGAAAAAGATTCAAAGAGTTCTCCCTTTTGATGAAAATGAATCTATGTGGGAAGAAGTAGATACTTGGGAATTACTTCAGCAGATGCAGAGTATTTTTAAGTCAATTATGAATCAATATTCAAATGAAAAAATTTTGAATATGTATGAAGAAATTTCTGTGAACGAGAAAATCACTTTGCTGAATGAATTGTTAGAAAATCACAATGAATGTCTTTTTACAGATTTATTGACTAGACCTGGAAATGAAATGGATGTTATTTGTGCATTTATGGCTATATTAGAGGCAGTGAAATTCAATATAATTCGCATTATGCAGAATAAACTTTTTGGTGATATAAAAATTTGTGCACGACCAAAAGAAGAAGGCTATATTCCTTCCGAAGAAGAACTTACAACAAATTAGGATATAAGAATGGAATTTGAAAAAGAAACAGCATTGTGTGAAACAGTTTTATTTTTGGAAAGTGAACCTTTAACTGTGAAAATGCTTTCAAATAAAGCACAGTTATCAGAAGAAGTTGTAGAAAAATGTATTGAAAGGCTAAAAGAAAAATATAAAGCCAAAGATTCAGGAATTGAACTTGTAATGATAACTGGTGGATGGACTCTTACTCCAAAAAAAGAATACTGGGATGTATTAAAAGAAGTGTATGGGTCAAAACGTGAAGGAAAACTGTCAAAATCCGCAATGGAAACTCTCGCAATCATTGCATATTCTCAACCAATTACTCGTGCCGAAATCGAACAGATAAGAGGTGTTGGTGTAGATAATATGATCAGGCTGTTGATTGAAAGAAATCTGATAAAAGAAGTGGGAAAAAAAGAAGCACCTGGTAGACCTGTTCTTTTTGGTACAACAAAAGAATTTTTAAAATTATTCAGACTAAATTCCATTTCTGAATTACCAAAACTTGATGAAGATGAGCAGGAGAGGTTCGAACTTGCAAGATAAATTTACACAAAAATCAAATAGTGCTTCTACTTTTCCACAAAAATCAGATTCACAAAGTGAAAAAAAACAGATTCGGCTTCAGGTTTATCTTTCACATTGTGGAGTATCAAGCAGACGAGCTGCAGAAAAAATCATTCAGGAAGGACGTGTTTCTGTGAACGGACAGATTGTCAGAGAACTTGGAACAAAAGTCTGTTGTGATGATAACGTTCTTGTTGATGGGAAAAAAATCAAGCTAGAAGAGAAAAAACGTTATGTTCTATTAAATAAACCTGCAGGGTTTGTCTGTTCGTCTTCAGATGAAAAAGGCCGTGCATGTGCCTGGGATTTACTTAAAGGTAAATATTCAGAAAGATTATATAATGTCGGTCGACTAGATATGTACAGTAAAGGTATGATAATTTTTACAAATGATGGAGAATTTGCAGCGAAGTTATCACATCCATCTAGTCAAATAGAAAAAGAATATATAGTAGAAACTAGTCAAGATATTCCTCAGGATTTTCCGCAAAAATTTGAAAAAGGAATTCGTGTTGACGGAAAGTTTTATAAATGCCTTCATTGTGAAATTTTAAAACCAAGAAAAATCAAAATTGTTTTAATAGAAGGGAAAAACCGTGAAATTCGAAATGTATTGGATTCACAAAATATCGGTACAAAATCATTAGTCAGAGTGCGTATTGGCAATATTAAGCTTGATGAATTAAAACCTGGAGAATTTAGAGATTTGACAAATTTTGAAATTCAAAGGTTAATATCTCTATGCGAAAACAAAAAATTATAGTATATTTAAGATAAGTCTTCTAAGAATAATTATAAGGATATTAAAATGATTATAGCAATTGATGGTCCTGCGGGAACTGGAAAAAGTACAATCGCCTCGATGATTGCAAAAAAACTTAATATAACTTTTTTAAATAGCGGTGGATTTTACAGAACATTAACAATTGCAATTCTAGATGCTGGTATTGATTATAGTGACGAAGAAAAAACGATTGAATTCTGCAGAAATCAGAGAATTGAATATACTGCTGATAGTCATTTTATTTTGAATGGAAACGATGTTACATCTCATCTTCATGATGACAGAGTGGCAAAAAATGTTGCACAGGTGAGTGCAATTGTACCTATCAGGCATCTTGTTAATGATTTGATGCGCGGAATTACAAAATCATTAAGCATTGTTTGTGAAGGACGTGATATGACAACGGTAGTTTTTCCTGATGCTGAATACAAGATTTATTTGGATGCAAGTGCAGAAGTTCGTGCAAAAAGACGTTTTGATCAAGGTGTAAGTGATATGACTTTGGAGCAAATAAAACAGTCAATTATTGAGCGTGACAACATCGATAAAAATAAAAAGGAAGGAGCGTTAAAGATTGCAAAAGATGCAATATATATTGACACTTCTAACTTGACGATTGATGATGTTTGTGCGATAATATATAAACAAATTTCATAATTTAAAGGTTTTACAATGGAAGAAATGGAAGTGGAAAAGGAAGTTGCCCAGAACTCCAAGGGAGACTTTCAGGCACAATTAGAGGCATCTCTGAAAGAATTCAATGCACCTCAAGCAGGTCAGTTGGTAGAAGGAACAGTTGTTCAAGTCACAAACGATTATGTTTATGTTGACATTGGAGACAAGTCAGAGGGATTAATCCCTGTTGAGGAGTTCGCAGAAGGTCTGCCGAAAGAAGGGGATAAGGTACAGGCATTGTTGTCAGGACACAACGCTAATGGTCCTGTTTTATCAAAAAAGAAAGCTGATTCAAAACGCTTTTTGAAAGAAATTCACACAGCTTGGAAAGAAAAAACTCCAGTTGAAGGAATTATTTCAAAAGTTGTAAAAAGCGGATATGAAGTAAATCTTGGAATTGATAGGGCTGCTTTCTTGCCAATCAGTCAGGCTGATTCAGATAAAATTGAAAAACCTGAATCTTTGCTTGGTGTAAAGTCTAAATTCTATATTGAACGTCTTTATTCTGATAACAAACTCAATCCTGTAGTTAATAGACGTAAATATTTGGAAGAAGAAGTTGATTCTAAACGTGAAGCATTCTTTAATTCTGTTCAGATTGGTGATACAGTAAAAGGAACTGTAAAAAGTTTCACAAGTTTTGGTGCTTTCATTGATTTAGGTGGATTTGACGGACTTCTCCACATAAATGATATGAGCTGGGGACATGTTGCTCGCCCTAAAGATTTTGTAAAGAAAGGTCAGGAGATTGAACTCAAAGTAATTCGCCTTGATCCAGCTGAAAAGAGAATCAATCTTTCTTTGAAACATTTTACAGAAGATCCTTGGATTCATTTTGAAGAAAAGTATCATGTTAATGATATTGTAAAAGGAAAAGTAACAAAACTTACAGAATTTGGTGCTTTTGTTGAATTGGAAGAAGGTATTGAAGGACTTGTTCATATCAGTGAATTCTCTTGGACAAAGAAAATCAATAAACCTGGTGATATGGTTTCTCTCGGTCAGGAAGTTGAAGCTGTTATTCTTGGGTATGACATTCAGGCAGGACGCGTTTCTCTTGGATTCAAACAGGCAACTCCAAATCCTTGGGATACAATCAATGAAAGATATGCTCCAGGAACAAAAGTTCACGGAAATGTTGTAAAAATTACAAATGCTGGTGCTTTCATTTCTTTGGAAGATGGAATTGATGGATTCCTTCACGCTGATGATATTTCATGGACAAAGAAAGTTAAACATCCAGGAAGTGAATTGTCTGTAAATCAGGAAGTTGATGCTGTAGTTTTGGAATGTGATTCTGAATCACACAGAATTAGAGTTGGAATTAAACAGCTTACTGACAATCCATGGAAAGAATTTGCTGAACAGTATAAAGCTGGTTCAACATTGGAAGGTGAAATCACTTCAATCACTGATTTTGGTGTATTTGTAAAAGCTCCAAACGGAATCGAAGGTCTTGTAAACAAAGCAAATTTAAGTGATGACAAAGACGTTCCTTTTGAAGAAGCTGTAACAAAATATAAAGTTGGTGACAAAATCAATGTATATGTTGTTGACGTAAAAGTTGAAAAGGAACAAGTTGCATTCTCAGTTCGTGAATACAAACGTAAACAGCAACGTGATGAAATTTCTCAGTATATGTCTACTTCAAATGGTGATGATGAAGGAGCATACACTTTGGGAGAAATGTTGAAATCACAGAAAAATGACTAGTTTATATTGAAGAAATTTCCGATATTAATAAACTAGAAAACTGTCTGATGATTTTTCTATAATTGTCAGACAGTTTATTTTTTATAATGGCAGAATGAATAAAAATATAGTGCCTTTTGCTGGTTTAAGTGATTTTGCAAATCAAATGAGAGATTTAATTGAAAATCTTTCAAAAGATAATGCATCTGTTTTGCTTATAGGTGAAAGGGGAACTGGAAAACGTTTGATTTCTCAGCAGATTCATTACAAAGCAGCTGGAAATTTTGGATATTTTTTTGAAATTAACTGTAAGTCTTTTGAAAAACAGCAGATTATTGAAGCTTTTTCTACGGTAGAAAATCTTATTGCGTTAAATCAAAAAATTACATTATTTGTAAGTTTTGTAGATGAATTGTCTGACGAAATGCAGCAGGTTTTTAAAACTTTTTTGCAAAAAACTGTAAAAAAAAGTTTAAATATAAAAATTATTTGTTCTGTTGAAAATTCATTGGAAGAAAAAGTTTCCAGAGGTTATTTTCTTCCTGATTTATATTATAAGCTTAATTCTGTAGTGCTGAATGTCTTGCCATTGCGGCAACGGAAGGAAGATATAATTCCTATTGCTCAAACTTATTTAAAAAGTTTCAGTAAAAAATCAGGATATCATTTTTCAGATTTTTCTGAAGATGCAAAAAATGTAATGGAAAATTGCATTTGGACTGGAAATGCTGATGAATTGATAAATGCTGTACAAAGAGCTTTTATCGTAGGAAATCCTCCTGTGATAAACAGTTCTGATTTGGGAATTTTTAGTTCGCGAAATTTTTTTGATGATAAAAGTCAAAATAATTGTGAAAGTAAAACATTAAAAAATGCAATAGAAACTTTCAAAAAAGGATATGTGACAAAAATTCTTGAAGAAAACGGCTGGAATCAAACAAAAACTGCTAAAGTACTTGGAATACAACGTACTTATGTGATAAAATTAATAAACGAACTTAATATTCAAAAAAAATAATAAAATTATGCTTTGTAGCAGAATTAATTTTTTTTGAAAGAGTGATATAAGCTCACAAAAATTGCGTGATTTTATATTATCCAAAGTTTGGATTGGAAACTTTTAAGAATAGCTGGGAGAATTAATAATGGCAGAGAAAGAAGAAAAACAAATGTCAAGTAAACGATTAGACAGTTTTTTGGAAAAAAACAGAAAACTTCTGGTTGTAATATTAATTGCAATAGTTGTTTGTTTGATAGGATTTATTATTGCTGTTTCTGTTTCAGCAAATCAGAAAGAAAAAAATCTTTCAAGAATTGATGAAATTTCATTCACAATGACAGATGGTTCTCAATCATTGGAAGAAGGGGAATTGACTGCACGTAAAATAGACGCTCTTGATAAATTGCAGGAACTTGTTAATAAAGGTGGAATCGTTGGAGCTCGTGCAAATCTTTTATGTGCTGAAATTTCTTATCAGATGGAAAAATATGAAGATGCGCTGAATTACTGGAAAGCAGCTGCTTCTAAGTCAAAGAAAACTTACATTGAACCAATTGCTTATTATCAGATTGCAGTTTGTTATGAACAGTTGGGAAATGCAGAAGAAGCATCTGAAAATTACAGACTTGCAGCGGAAACAAAAGATTTTGCTTTAGCTTGTCATGCTAAATTCAGCTATGGTCGAATTTTAGAATCTTTAGGAAAAACTGAAGAAGCAATTGCTGTTTATACAGAATTAAATGACAGTAATCCTTCTGATGATTGGGCAAAGCTTGCTAAAACTAGATTGATTGTACTTAAAACATCAAAATAAAGGATAATAAAACTTTGAAAAAGGCATTCTGTAAAAAAAAGATTAATATTATCATTTTTGTAGGGTGTCTTTTTTTATTTAACAGCAGTTGCGGATTAGATGTATTTAAAAAGATTGATTCGCCTGACCAGATTTTGAATAAACCAACTGCAGAAAATACCGATTATACAAATGATTATTTCGAATTCTATACAAATGAAAAAGAAGAATATGAAATTGAAAAAATTGATGGAACGTCGGTTTATTATAAAATATATAATAATATAGATAAACTTAATAATGAAGTGTCTTCATTAACTGCCATTGCAAATGATTCTGAGAATAATTATAATGCTCCATATAAGTTAATAGATGAGGATAAATTCAATTATAAGCAATTAAAAGCAGACGGAATAAATAGTGCAACTTTGATACCATATATAGGAAAAGACCAAAAAGTTTATATAAGACTTAGTGATTATTTGGGTATGAAAGAATATTCTGCACAAATTAAGGTAGATGGTTTACCATTGAACAGAGAAAAAGGAAAAACTGTTCCTTTGCGTGATATATCAACAAAATCTTCTTTTAATTTTTCTGGCACTGATGAATATACAAAAATACCAGTTGCTGACGATGTAGATACAAGTTTTTCATCTTCTTCGCAAACAAATGATGTATGGTATGTTGCCATGTTTGCAGTTGCAATTAAAATCGATACAGATTATACTCCAATATACAGCAATATTTTATATTTAGGTGCTGTAACAATTGACAAAAGTAAGATAGATTAATTCTTAGAAATTAAAGCGATATTGCCACCGACAATTTGATATTTATCAAAAACAAAATCATTTAAAGCCCAAGCTGCATCTTCAAACGTTTTTCCTTCTGTTTTGCGGACATAAGATGCAAGGTTTGGTGTGTATTTAATTACTGAGCCACGATTTGCAAGATGAACAAAATATTTTGCCACTTCTGATATTTTTTGTTGCATTAAATATGCCATAAATTCATTATGCATTAAATAATCATCATTCTGGTCATATCCAAGCCCTGGCTGACTTTTAAAATAATCCTTCAAAAACTGAACTGAAGTTTGGTCCATTGTATAATATACTGCGCCTGTAAAATTTCTGAATTCTTCATCATTAAAAAATAAGGTGTGCCAGCCTTCGTGTGCCAAAAATGTTGCACGAAGATAAGGAGCTGATTCTTGTGAAATGGATACAATTCCGCCATCGTGAGGAATAAAAACATTTCCGTCAAATTCTAAAAGTTCATTTTCTAAAAGAATTTTTTTGAGAAGTTCTTCTTCTTTATTCAGCGGAAAATTTTCCTGTAAAGCTTTATTAAAAAAGTTTGCCATAGAAACTGCACTGTAATCATGTGCATTGTAACCGTGTTTTCCTTGTAGCTGTTCATCTGTAAGAAGAGTACCTTTGTAACCTTCTTTTTCTACAAAATATGCCATGCGCCTAAAAAAATTATTTTGTACATCATAATTTCTGGTATCAAAAAACAAAATTCGTTCAAATCTGTCCCACTCAAAAACTTCATAATCCAATGTGCGCCATGCCGACTTATTGTAATTCAAAATAAGACCAGGATCTGTTTTGACAGGAATGAGTACCTGACCTTCGGAATTTGGTTGATTGTATGTTGCTCTCAAAATGAAAGATGTAATTTGTTCCGAATTTTGAGTAATTTCAGCACGGGAAAAAGGTGCTTTTAATGCTGATGACGGAAGAATTATTTGAGATTCAGTTTTGACATTATTTAGTGAAAATTTTTCTCCGCCTAATGTAAAATTTATGGAAACCCTGTTCTCTAGTGTTGATTTATTTTCATCTGATTTGTTCAAAGTAATGGCAAATTCTGGCATGGAACTAACTGATGTATTTTCTACAGGAAAAACAAGGGACGCACCTGAAAAATCTAAAATATTATATGAAAAATCAAGATAACCGCCGTTTCCTGCAAAACCGTAAAACGGAACTTCATAATTTATATCAAAACCGATTTCTGAAGGAACTGCGCAGGCTGCAACTATTTTGCAGTCGTAATCGCTGGAAACAAAAAATCCTTTTGGAAGATTAGTTTGAAAAGTTTTGTAGTCCTGTTGTTTTTGAGTGGCAAGTGAAATATCAAAAGTTTGAGGTGCAGAAGACAGATTTGCCAGAATTAGAGGATGTGAACTGTCAGAAATTTTTTGTAATTCTTTTTTTTCAGAATGGGAAAAATCTTTTTCTGTAAGAAAACCGAATTTTAAATTATTGTTTTGATATATTTTGTCTTTTTTGGGAAGAAGATGAATGCGTATTGTAATGGAAGCTGTAGAATATTTTTCATAAACTGATGAGATTAGCTGAAGTTGGTTCTGTGAAAATTTAAAAAAAGCAGTTTGTCCGTCTTTAATAATGCCTTTTTGCGCATATTTATTTATTGCAATCAATGATGAAGACCCCTGTGTTTCAATACATTCAAGATGAACTGCTGATTTATGTTTATTTGCTGCAAAAAAAATAAAAATTATAAAGATGACAGCAAGCAAACTTGAACAAAGAATGATTGCTTTTTTCTGGAAGTCTGTTAATCTATGAAAAAAAGATGAAATTCTATAAGAAAATTTTTTAAAAAGTGCAAAATCCATATCAAAAATATAGCAGATAATTAAAAAAAAAACTAGGGAAACTGTTTTTTCAGAAATTTTTATGACTTGTTTGCTTTTGTTGTTGTGTTTGATAAAATTTCATAAAAATCTTCTATGCAAATGCATTTTAAGCCGCGTTTTTCGATTTTTGTTTTCATCTGATCTGAAACTTCATCTAGGAAAATTACTGTTCCACTTGTTGTAAGATGTTCGTATACACTTCCACCATATTCATAAATTTTTTTTACTAGTTCAAATGTTGTATCTACATCTTTGAAAAGTTTTCCATCTATTTCGAATTTTTGACCGACAAGTTTTTTGAATTTTGGTCTTGGTGAAACTTTGCCAAAAAGACGTTTGATTTTTTCGGTCATTTCTCTGCGGTAAGCACGTTCCTCCGCCTGAATGAGCATCTGCTCGCTTGAGATAAAAAGTCCTTTATTTTCTGTAAAAATCTGTTCTATGGATTTGCCTGTTTTTGTACATTCTGCCTTTAAGCACAACATTGTCATCATTGCATCGTCAACTGATTTGTGTGATTGAAATTTGGAAATGTTTACACCAAATTCCAAAGCCCATTGTGAAAGTTTTTGTTTTTTTCCATATTTATTTTCAAAATATTTTTCTGCATCAAAAGCTCTGAAATTGATGTAATCTGAATTATAACGCTGGCACGCGCTGTTTACAAATCCTATGTCATTTGAAACTGCAAAACCACCGATATATCTGTTTCCAGTTGTAAAAAGTTTTTTTATGCTTTTGTAATAACTTTCAAAATTCGGTTTGGTGCGGAAAAAATCTTTTGAATAGGCAAGTTTACATTCTCCTTTGCCGCTTAAAATATACCAGTCGAATTCACATTCTGGATTGATTACAACGTCTTCACTTTCAATTACATTCAAATCATCATCACAAATAACGTAACCAATGGAACAGATTTTTCCAATTCCGTCAAAAGTGTTTGCACATTCACAATCAAAAAAAACAAAAGATTTATGATTCATAAAAAAAATCCTGATTTTCTTATATTCATTAATATATTTTTTAATTTTATCATAAAAAGGAAAAAAAATATATGGATTTAACGTAGCCGGCAAAGAAATTATTGTTTTATATTCCAAAAAAAATAATAATTTCCCTAGTAAAATAGTAGGAAAATGTGTGATATTTATTGTCTAAATTTCAAAAATTTAGTATATTATGGTTATGTTATTAGATGTTAAAAATTTAAGTGCCACGTTGGAAGACGGAAAAAAAATAATTAATGATTTATCTCTGAGTGTAAATTCTGGCGAAATTCATGTATTGATGGGACCAAACGGAGCTGGAAAATCTTCTTTGGGTAATACTTTAATGGGAAATCCTGTTTATAAAGTTACTGATGGTAAGATTTTTTTTAAAGATAATGATATTACCGAAGAAGCGTGTGATAAACGAGCAAAACTTGGTATGTTCATGTCGTTTCAGTCGCCACTGGAAGTGCCTGGCATATCTTTGGAAGGTTTCATTCGTTCTGCGATTCAACAAAAAACTGGTGAGCATGTGAAGCTTTTTCAGTTTCAAAAGGAATTGAAAGCCTGCATGGAAATTCTGAATATGAATGCAGATTATGCAAAACGGGATTTGAATGTCGGTTTTTCTGGTGGAGAACGAAAAAAATCGGAAATTCTGCAGCTTTTGATGTTAAAACCTGATTTTGCAATTCTTGATGAAACTGATTCTGGACTTGATGTTGATGCTGTGCGTGTTGTTTCTGAAGGAATTAAAAAATATCAGGAATCAGTAGGCGGTGCGCTTTTGATTATTACTCACAATGCTAAAATTCTTGAAAATCTGAAGATTGATTATACTCATGTTCTTGTGAAAGGTCATATTGTTCACACTGGTGATGGTTCCCTGGTTGAAAAAATTAATGCAGAAGGTTTTGAGCAGTTTTTAAAGAACTAATGAACTGTTTTGTTTAAATCGCGGCAAGGATTGTAGGAGCAGCGAAGCTGTTGCGAAGCAATGAAGCGATAGCGGAACTCCGAAAAGCCTGTTTTTTGGTTGCTGAGCGAAGTCGAAGCAAGCAAAAAGCCGCCCTGATTATTAAAAAAATTATTGAGATTTTTGTTTTGTTTGTGATTTTTGGAAAACTGTTTTGATGTTTTTTGATTGATTTGAAGTTTAAAATAAACTTGAAAAACGGCGAAGTCAAGGTTTTGTGCGAAGTGCGCTGTGACTCGACGTATTTTTTATGGAAAAAGCGATGGCTGAGAATAAAACTTTTGTTGATGATATAAATAGGGAATTTTACGATTTTCGCTACGAGGAAAATGAGCAGGATTTTTTTAGAATTGAAAGCGGCTTAACTGCTGATATTGTTGCAAAAATTAGTGAGGAAAAAGGGGATCCTAAGTGGATGAAGGAATTCCGTTTGAAATCGCTGGAAATGTATCACCGTCTGCGAGTGCCTGACTGGGGACCTGGAATTGAAGGACTTGATATTCAAAATATTGCGACTTATGTTCGTCCGAAAACTCAAATGAGCGGAAAATGGGAAGATGTTCCTGACGATATTAAGGAAACTTTTGAGAAACTTGGCATTCCTGAGGCGGAACGAAAATCTTTGGCTGGTGTTGGTGCCCAATATGATTCTGAACTTGTTTATCATAATGTTCAGGAAGAAGTTGCAAAACAAGGTGTCGTGTACATGGGATTTGAAGAGGCTTTGAAGTCTGAGCAGTGGGGACCTGTGGTGCAGGAGTATTTTATGACTCTCATTACTCCCAAAGACCATAAATTTGCAGCTTTGCATGGTGCTGTGTGGTCGGGTGGAAGTTTTGTTTATGTTCCAAAAGGTGTGCATTTGAGTTTTCCTTTGCAGTCGTATTTCAGGTTGAATGCAAAAGGTGCAGGACAGTTTGAGCATACTCTGATTATTGTTGATGAAGGTGCAGATTTGCATTTCATTGAGGGATGTTCGGCTCCAAAATATAATGAAGCGAACTTGCATGCTGGTGCTGTTGAACTTTTTGTGAAAAAAAATGCTCATTTGCGTTATTCGACTATTGAAAACTGGTCTAAAAATATGTATAACCTGAATACCAAGCGTGCAAAAGTGGAAGAAAATGGCAGCATTGAATGGGTTTCGGGCAGTTTTGGCAGTCATATTTCGTATTTGTATCCTGAATCTGATTTGATTGGAAAAAATGCACGTGCGGAGTTTACTGGAGTTACTTTTGCAGGTGCCGGGCAGAGTCTTGATACTGGTGCAAAAATGGTTCATCTTGCGGAAAATACCACTAGTTTAATTACCACTAAATCTATTTCAAAAGGTGGCGGTGAAAGTTTTTATCGGTCTGCTGTTTATATTGGTAAAGAAGCGAAAGGGGCGAAAGCCAGTGTTTCTTGTCAGAGTTTGATGCTTGACAGTAAAAGTCGTTCTGACACGATTCCTGCAATGCAGGTGATGACTGATGAATGTGATGTTGGGCATGAAGCAAAAATTGGACGCATCAGTAATGAAGCAATTTTTTATCTGATGTCGAGGGGAATCAGCGAGGAAGAAGCGAGAAGCATGATTGTGAGCGGTTTTGCAAATCCTGTAAGTAAGGAACTTCCGCTTGAATATGCTGTTGAAATGAATAATCTTATTCGGTTGGAGATGAAAAATTCTCTGTAATAGGAAAAATATGATAGTTGAAAATGTAAAAACAAATGTTGTACCTTCTCTGACATGGAACTGGCTTAAGTCAAACAATGATTTGCTTTCGATTGAAGGTGAATTTTATGATTTTTATGAAAATAACGGAAATATTGAGGAATTGCAGAATGGTTTTTCTGTAAAAAGTCTTTGTGATGTTGCTTTTCCGTACGAAAAATTTGAGGATTTGAGTGGTGTTTTTAATCGTGCAAATCCAAAGCCTTTTGATTCTGGTTTTTCTGCAGGTTCCAGAAAAAATGAAAAATCTCAAGCAAAAACAGATATTCATCCTCTTGAAAAAATAGTAAGGGAGAATGCAAAAAATCAGAAAGTAATTGAAATTGAAGGTGAAGCACAAAATCCTTTGATTGTTCATTTTGATTTTTCTGGTAATATTGAAGGAAAAGAAAATTGCAAGGCGGTGAATAATTATAAAATTATTGCAAAAAAAGATTCACGTGCAACTGTCATTTTTGTGTTTAAAGGAAATGATGACTGTGTACTTGTAAAAAATGATATATTTATAGAAGAAAATGCTGAATTAAAAATCATCAAAGTGCAGCTTATGGAAAATAAATCCTTGTTGCTTGATGACACTGCGATTTTTCAGGAAAAAAGTTCTAAAGTTGATTTTGTGCAGATTGAACTTGGAGCGGTTCATGTTGATTCAGGACTTCACGTTGTTTTAAAAGGCGATTATTCTAAGTTTGTATCAAATATCGCCTATCTTTGTCGTGATGAACAGTATTTGGATATGAATCATATTGTTGAGCAATATGGAAAGAAAACTGAATGTAAAATGTTTGTGAATGGTTCGGTAAAAGATTCTGCCAAAAAAACTTATCGTGGAACAATTGATTTGAAAAAAGGTTGTTGTGGTTCCAAAGGTAATGAAATGGAAGAAACACTTTTGCTTTCTCCAAAAGCTGTAAATAAATCTTTACCTGTCATTTTGTGTGATGAAGAAGATGTTGAAGGAGAGCATGGAGCAACTATTGGAAGACTTTCTTCTGAAATGTTGTTTTATATGCAGACTCGTTCTATAAGTCAAAAGATGGCGGAAGAGCTTTTATCAAAGGCAAAAGTGCAGGCTGCGGCTGATTTGATTGAAAATGAGAGTGTAAAAGATGAAGTTGTTAATTTTATGAATGATATTTTTGGGAAATGATTATGAGTGACTGTTTAAATGAAAAAAAGTTTGATATGAAAAAGTATCGCAAGGATTTTCCTTTTTTTAAGGCAATTGATGAGCATAATTCAAAGGAAAATGAACAGCTTGTGTATTTTGACACTTCGGCAACTGCTCAGCGCCCTTTTCTTGTGATTGATGCTATGAGTCATTTTTATGCAACTGCAAATGCGAATCCATTGCGTGGACTTTATGATTTGAGTGAGCGTGCAACTTTGGCTTATGAACATTCTAGAAATGAGGTTGCAAATTTTATAAATGCACAGGATAGTTCTCAAATTATTTTTACAAGAAATACAACAGAAAGTTTGAATCTTGTGGCTTACAGTTATGGACTTTCAAATCTTCATAAAGATGATGAAATCTGCATCACAATTATGGAACATCATTCCAATATTCTGCCATGGCAGATGGTTTGCCGTCAAACTGGTGCAAAACTTGTGTTTATGGAATGTGATAAAGAAACTGGAATTATTAGTGATGATGAAATTGAGGCAAAAATTACAGAAAGAACAAAAATTGTTTCCTGCGTTCATGTAAGCAATGTTTTGGGTGTGACAAATCCAATAAAAAAGATTTGTAAAAAAGCACACGAAGTTGGCGCTGTGATGGTTGTTGACGGAGCTCAATCTGCGGCTCACACAAAAATTGACGTACAGGAACTTGATGCAGACTTTTTTGCTTTGAGCGGTCACAAATTGTGCGGTCCTATGGGGATTGGCGTTTTGTATGGTAAAAAAAATCTTCTGGAAAAGATGCCACCTTTTTTGACTGGTGGAGAAATGATTGAATATGTTACTCGTGAAAGTGCAACTTGGGCAGAAGTTCCGCATAAATTTGAAGCTGGAACTGTGAGTGCTGCAGATGCAGTTGGTCTTGGAGCTGCAATACGGTACATAAAATCTGTAGGAATGGAAAATATCGAAGAATATGATAAGTTTTTGACTTCAAAACTGATTGACGGAATGATGAAAATTCCTCATGTGAATGTAATTGGAAGCAAAGACGGTTCAAAACGCAGTGGAATTGCAACTTTTACAATTGACGGGGTACATCCGCATGATATTGCTTCGCTTTTGAGTGATGAACATATCGCAATTCGTGCTGGTCATCATTGTGCGCAACCTCTTGGTCAGTATCTTGGAGTGCAATCGAGTGCAAGAGCAAGTCTTTATTTTTATAATACACCCGAAGAAGTGGACGTTTTTTTGGAAAAGCTTGCGATGGTGCGAAAATGGTCTGGCTACAAAGACTGAGTAACTGAATTTGGAGAACTAAAAATGGATACAAAAGAACTTTATCGTGAAATTTTAAATGAACATAATATCAATCCTTCTCATAAGCAGAATATGAATGAACCAACTTTTTGTCTGGAAGGTGTAAATCCAAGTTGTGGAGATCAGATTACTTTGCAGATGAAACTTGGTGAAGATGGAAAGATTATTGATGCAAGTTTTACTGGTTCTGGTTGTGCAGTAAGTCAGGCTTCTGTTGACATGATGGCTGATGTGGTTATCGGTAAAACAAAAGAAGAAGCTTTGGCGCTTGCAGATATTTTTGACAGAATGATAAAGGGAACAGTTTCACAGCAGGAACTTGAACAGTTGGATGAAGCTGCGGCTCTGCAAGATGTTTCCCACATGCCTTCACGCGTAAAATGTGCGATGCTTGGATGGCGAACAATGAAACAAATGCTTGGTTTACCACTTGATTCAAATTAATTTTTGTGATATATTATTTAATACATTTACGGCGCTTTAGCTCAGCTGGATAGAGCAACTGCCTTCTAAGCAGTAGGTCGACAGTTCGATTCTGCCAAGCGTCAAACTCTTAGTTTCTTGAAAAAGGAATTAAGAGTTTTTTTTTGCCCAGACAAAATCTTCGATTTCTTTAGAATTTGCTGATAATTGCCTGCATATTCCAAGTCTGAAAATTTTAATATCATTTATTGGATTCTTTGTATCTGTGATGATTTTGTGATTTTCTTCTGTTAATTTATTGCAATTATGAAGTTTTGAGACAGGCAAATCGAAAAAAAAGTCGATGTTTTCTGGTTTTGAAGAATGAAGATTTTTCATGTTGATTTTTGCAGTGATGTTAACAGAATTTTCAACAACTTTCAGGTTTTCCAGTAAATAAACATTGTTTATGCAATATGAAAGTTTTTTTAATTGAGATTTATTCTCACAGAAAAAAATATCATGATTTAATTCCAGCCACAAAGGTAACGGAGTGTAAAAGAAATGTTCTGCCTGCGAAAGTGTGTTTTCCTGTGAAAAAATATTTTGTTGCGAAACTTTATTTTGTTGTAAAAATCTGCTTTTTTCGGAATTTTGTTTTGAGAAAAATGATTGATTCAAACTTTTTGTAAGTTCTCTTTGAAAATGCACAAGAGAAAGTTCCAAATCAGGATGAAAAATTAAAACCGTCTTTGTCATATAATCAAAACTCCAGGTGCATATTAGTTTTGGGGTTTTTGAGGCAGATTTTGATTGTAAATTGCTTTTGCAGCTCCAAGAGTTGATGGTGGACCGTGACCTGGCATCAAAATGGTGCTGTCAAGTTGTGAAAAAAATTTTTGTTCGATATTTGAACGTAAAATGTATTCAGAATAACTTGAATTTGTTTTTCCAATTTCACCAGAAAGCAATACATCTCCTGTAAATAATATGCTGCCGATGCCGTAAACAACTGAGTCAGAAGTGTGGCCTGGAATTGTGAGATAACTGACTTGCATTCCATCGATTTCCGTCATTCCGTCTCCTGTGATGACAGTTGTATCATCAGCTGCAACCGCCCAATCTGCCGCAAATACTTTTGGTGAATAAATTTTTCGAAGGGTTCTGAGACCATCAGCATGGGAACCGTGATTGTGAGTGATTAAAACAGCTGCAAGATTTAAATGATTATCTTCAATTCGGGCTATTATATCTTTTGTAATTTTTCCAGGATCAATAATAATCGCCTTATTTGAAATTTCATTAACAACAAGATAGCAGTTTGAAAATCCACCTTCATTCAAATGGAAATAAATTTTCATAGTTTGCCTCCATCTACAATGGAATTTCCAAACTCAATATCGTTTTTGTTGATTTTATTGTCTTCTGATTCAAATAATGCTTCCCGAGTGTTTGACATTTTAAAAGAAACGTTTGTGCGGTTTGTGTTGTAAAAAATTGTTTTTTTGATATTGCAGTTTCTAAATGATGTATCGACGAGAGTTGCATTTATGAAACGGGAGTACAAAAGGTCAGAATCATCAAAAGAACACTGATATGCTTTGATTCCGTTAAAATTATTCTGTACAAGGTCGCTTGAAGTGTATAGCGTATGTGTAAAAGTTGCCATTGAAAATGAATTGAAAAGGTTTTTACTGTGGATGAAATTGCAGTCATTGAAAATTGCAAAATCAAAAAAACACATTCGCAAAAGAAGATTTTCTGAATGATTATTTAAAAAGGTACAGTTTGTAAAATTACATCCAAAAAATTTTTTGTTTGAAAAATCAATATTTGAAAAAATGAGTCCACAGGCATTTAACCCAACAATTGTATCATGTGTGGCAATGTAATTGTAAATATCTTCTTTTATTTTGCCAGGATTTGGAATATGGTCAAGACAATAACTGTCAGAAGAACATAAATTTCCGTTTTGGTCAAAAGTTGAAAGAGCGTGATTATTGCAGTAATTTACAAGGCACTTATTCAAGGTAAACATAAGTTTATTATACATTATTGCTAATATTTTTGAAAGGTTGTAAAATGATTTTTATGATTTGCTGGAAATGTGGAAAAGAAATTTCGCTGGAAAAAGTTACAAGAATGACAGAATGTCCTTTGTGCGGTTGTGATTTACACAGTTGCAAAGGCTGTAAGTATTATGATAATTCAAGTCATTATGAATGCAGGGAAAACGTGGATTCTCCTGTGACAGATAAAGAACGTGCGAATTTCTGTGAATACTTTTGTACAGGAAATTCAAAAACAAATAATTTAGCAGATTCTTCATCTGATGATAAAGCTAAAAAAGCAAGAGATTTATTTAACAGTCTTTTTGATTAAGACGTATTATTTGTTATAGTAATGTAATATTTGTAGATATTTATGATGGTAGATTTTGTTTTTCTTGATTCTGGAACAGGCGGAATTCCCTATTTGATGCATTTACTCGAACTCAAACCTGATGCTAAATGTGTTTATGTTGGAGATACTGTAAATTTTCCTTATGGCGTAAAAAATCACGAACAGATTGTAAGTGCAGTTTTACATTGTGTAAAATTGATTATCGACAAATTTTCACCAAAAGTTATTGTTCTTGCCTGCAATACGATGAGTGTAAACAGTCTTGATGTATTGCGTGAAATTTTTCCGAATCAGGCTTTTGTGGGGACAGTTCCTGCAATCAAACTGGCTGCGAAAGTTTCAAAAAAAAGAAAAATTGGACTTTTAGCAACAAAGGCAACAGTTGAACATCCATATAACATAGATTTGAAAAATCATTTTGCCTCAGACTGTCAGATGTTTTTGCGAGGAGATCCAAAACTCATTTCATTTATAGAACATGAATCATTTACAGCAACTCAAAAAGAAAGAGAACAGGCATGTAAAGAAGCAGTAAAGTTTTTTGCAGAAAAAGACTGTGATGTCATCATTTTAGGATGTACACATTTTTTAAATATCAAAAAAGAAATGCAGAAAGTGTGCGGTAATGATATTCAGGTTGTAGATTCTGTGGAAGGTGTGGTTAACCGTGCTTTAACAGTATTTTCTCAAAATGATGAATATGATAATCAGACAGAAAAAAACACAAATTTTAATGCAAAACTTTTTGTTACTGGATTTAATGACAAAAAAGATAAAAAAGAGTATGATGAAATATGCAGCCGTTATAAACTGGAATTCGGCGGCATTTTGTAAAATATTTTTTGTGAGGTTAAAATGAAAAAAATTATTTCAGGAAAAGTTCGAGAGGTTTATGACCTTGAAGATGGAAGAATGGTGATTGTAACAACTGACAGAATTTCAGCTTTCGATGTAATCTTGCCAACAATGATTACAGACAAAGGAAAAGTGCTGAACAGTCTTGCAAATTTTTGGTTTGATTATACAAAAGACATTGTGAAAAATCACATGATTTCATCAGATTTAAAGGATATGCCACAAGAATTCCAGAAACCTGAATTTGAAGGAAGAACAATCCTTGTAAAAAAACTGAAGATGATTCCTTACGAAGTAATTGTGCGTGGCTATATGTTCGGCTCAATGTATGAAGCTTATAAAAAAGGTGACCCCTTCTTGGGACACAAATTTGAAAAAGAATATAAACAGGCAGAAAAACTTGAAAAACCAATTGTAACACCGTCAACAAAAGCTGCAGAAGGTCATGACATTAACGTCACTTTGCAGTATATGAAAGATGATTTAGGTGAAGAACTTGGTTCAAAAATTGAAAAAGCTGCTCTCGAAGTTTATAAAAAATGTTATGATCATGCTTACAAAAACGGAATTATCATTGCAGATACAAAATTTGAATTTGGTTTGGATGAAAACGGAGATTTAGTTCTTGCAGATGAAGTTCTTACACCAGATTCAAGCCGTTTCTGGGATTTGAGCAAATATGAAGTTGGCGGAAGTCCTGCTTCTTACGATAAACAGTTTGTTCGTGACTGGCTCAAAGACAATGGTCTTGCAGGAGATCCAAATATAAAAGAAATTCCTGCAGAAGTTGTTGCAAAAACAGCTGCCATTTACAAAGAATGTGAAACAAAAATCTGTCATAAATAAAAATGAAAATAAAAATAACTGTTTCAGATTTTTATAACACATTCTAGAGCAGAAAAATTTTATAATAAACAAAAAAAGGTGGTGAGTTTAATTTCTCGACCACCTTTTTTTACATGCAGAAATTAGAACTTGAAGAAAAAGTTTACATTCTTTCTCTAATAGCTTTAATAAACTGCCATGAATCAAGCACTTCTTTAGCTTTTGGTTCAGCAATGCGTGCAATGTCACCAGTCATATAACCTTCTTCGATAGTCTGCAAAGTTGCTTTTTCAAGTTTTTTTGCAAAATCAACAAGTTCCGCAGTACCGTCAAGCTCACCGCGTTTAGCAAGAGCTCCAGTCCATGCAAAAATTGTAGCTACCGGGTTTGTAGAAGTTTTTTCTCCTTTTAAATAGCGGTAGTAGTGTTTCTGAACAGTTCCGTGACTTGCTTCGTATTCAAAGTTTCCGTCAGGACTTACAAGAACAGAAGTCATCATTGCAAGCGAACCGCAGGCAGAAGCAATCATATCGCTCATTACATCACCATCATAATTCTTTGTAGCCCACATAAAGCCGCCGTCAGAACGCATAACTCGAGCAACAGCATCGTCAATCAAAGTGTAAAAATATTCTATGCCTGCTTCATCAAATTTTGTCTTGTATTCGTCATCAAAAATCCTTTGGAAAATAGCTTTGAAATTTCCGTCATAAGTTTTGGAAATAGTATCTTTTGCACCAAACCAAACGCTGAGTTTTCTATCCAAAGCATAAGTAAAGCAGCAGCGGGCAAAACTTTCAATAGAATTATCAAGATTGTGAATTCCCTGAATAATTCCAGGACCTTTCATATCCATAATCGTCTTGCGAATTTCTTTACCATCCACACCTGTAAATACAAGTTCAGCTTTTCCAGCTGTTGGACATTTAATTTCGCAGTTTTTGTAAACATCACCATAAGCATGACGACCAAGAACAATAGGTTTTTTCCAGCAGGAAACAGTTCCATGAATATTTTTTACAAAAATCGGCTCACGGAAAACAGTACCGTCAAGTTCTGCGCGGATGATTCCATTTGGAGAAGGTGTAAGCTGTTTTAGATGATATTCCTCAACACGAGCCTGATTGGAAGTTATGGTTGCACATTTTACACCAACACCTAAGCGTTTAATTGCTGCGGCTGCATCGTAAGTAACTTTATCGTCAGAATCATCACGACTTTTAAGACCCAAATCGTAATATTCTGTTTTTAAATCCACAAAAGGCAAAAGGAGTTCATCCTTAATCACCTGCCACAAAACACGAGTCATTTCATCGCCATCGAGTTCAGCGATAGCATTTTTCATTTGAATCTTAGCCATAATGTGCATATTATAATAAATTTTGTGATGTCATTCAATTCTTTAAAAAAACTTTTGTAAAAATTAAAAAAAGAATTTTCGTGTATGGGCGTACCCCTCACATTCGTTCGGGTCGGACCTTCCAGCCTTCGCTGACGCTCATCCTCCGCACTCGGCTCCGCCTCGCTTGCGGTGGACTAAAGGGCTTCCACGTCCTTACGCGTTTACCACACGTGCAGGAACTGACTTTTGCTTGCAAACAAAGTTGTTATTGAGTTTTGGCATAAGTGGTGTTTCAATTGTAATTGAGGCGTTAAAACTGCCAAAACTTTCAGCACGTGCCAATAAAACGTACAATTGGTATAACAATATACAGGCACGTGCAGGGACAGACCTGGGCTGTTCAGAAAAAGGATTTCACGTCGTTTTGCATAATAACTTTCCACAAAGAACCACTGTCTTTATGCAAATCAATTTTGATTCCATCATAAAGCTGCAGAAATCCATCTGCGGCAAGTGCATAAACAGGAGCTGTTCCAAATTCCAGACTGTATCCTGCGCAATGAGATTTTGTTTTTCCTGAGAAGTTTTATTGAACTGTGAAGAGAGTTCTGAATAATTATAGTTATTTTTTTTAAGCCAAACATTCCATTTGTTTTCTAAATGTGGATTTTTCAAGTTGTAAGATTTAAATCTTTTAGAATAATTTTTTATAAGATGTATGAATGTATTTTCTGGCATTTAAATGGCACCAAGCATGGAGCCGTAGCCGAAGGCTAGTCCGAAAGGACCGAGCGTTTAGCGAGCGGCGAAACGCGTCTACTTAACTGAATTTGTGCTGATAAAAATATTGTGTAATTTACTTTGTTCTTTGAAAACATTTGGAATTTTTTCATGGATTTTTTATTGAGAAATTGCGTGATTTATGGTAGAATTTTTTAATATTTTTTTTAAAAAAAAAGAGTGTAAGATAAAACCTCTGAGATTGCGCGGTTTTATCTTACCTGAAGTTTGCGTTGTAAAGTTAGTAATTAAAGGAGAATTTTATGAAACTTTGGCAGTCTGGTGCTTATTTTGTTGATGGAAAACTGGTTGAATCGGCTGATGGTTTTAATGTTTGTGATGGCAGAAAAAAAACTATGGCTTATTCTATTTTGCAAAATCATAATACTTCTGGTGATGATGCAAAACTTAAAATAAAATTTGATAAAATTACTTCGCATGATATTACTTATGTTGGAATCATTCAGACTGCAAGAGCTTCGGGACTTGAAAAATTTCCTCTTCCTTATGTTTTGACTAACTGTCACAATTCGCTTTGTGCTGTTGGTGGAACAATAAACGAAGATGACCACATGTTTGGTTTGACTTGTGCTCAAAAATATGGTGGAATTTATGTACCTCCTCACATGGCTGTAATTCATCAATTTGCGCGTGAAATGCTTGCTGAATGTGGTGGTATGATTCTGGGATCTGACAGTCACACTCGTTATGGTGCGCTTGGTACTATGGCTATTGGAGAAGGCGGTGGAGAACTTGCAAAGCAGCTTTTGAATAAAACTTATGATGTTGCTTATCCTGGTGTGGTTGCTGTTTATTTGACTGGTGATGTTGTGCCTGGTGTTGGTCCGCAGGATGTTGCTTTGGCTATCATTAAGGCTGTTTTTGATAATGGTTATGTTAAAAACAAGGTGATGGAATTTGTAGGTCCTGGCGTTTCTAATTTGAGTGCTGATTTTCGCATTGGTGTGGATGTTATGACTACAGAAACTACATGTCTTTCTTCTATTTGGAGGACTGATGAAAAAGTTGAAGAATGGTACGCTATTCATGATCGTCCGCAGGCTTATAAGGAACTTAATCCTCAAAATGGTGCTTATTATGACGGTGCTATTGAAATTGATTTGAGCGAAATTCGCCCGATGATTGCACTTCCTTTCCATCCTTCATGTGCTTATACTATCGAAGAAGTTAATAAAAATTTGATGGATGTTTTGGAAGAAACTGAAAAGCGGGCAAAAATTTCTTTTGGTGATAAGGTGCAGTTTACGCTCAAAAACAAAGTGATTGACGGTAAACTTTATGTTGACCAGGGTGTTATTGCCGGTTGTGCTGGCGGTGGTTTTGAAAATATTTGTGCCGCTGCTGATATTCTTAAAGGTAAAGATACTGGTAATGGTAAATTCCTTCTTAATGTTTATCCTGCCTCTATGCCTGTTTATCAAGAATTAATGAAAAATGGTGCATTCAGCGCTCTTGTGAGTGCTGGTGCTATTATTAAAACTGCATTCTGTGGTCCTTGTTTTGGCGCTGGTGATACTCCTGCAAATGGCGCTTTTTCTATCCGTCATTCTACAAGAAACTTTCCTAATCGCGAAGGTTCTAAGATTCAAAATGGTCAGCTTTCTTCTGTTGCCCTTATGGATGCTCGTTCTATTGCAGCTACTGCGGCAAATAAAGGTTTCTTAACAGCAGCTACAGAGTTTGATGTTGAATTCAGTGGCAAAAAATATTTCTTTGACAAAGCCATTTATGATAAGCGGGTTTATGATTCAAAAGGAGTTGCTCATCCTGAAGTTGAAATTCAGTTTGGACCAAATATTAAAGACTGGCCGGAACAAAAAGAACTTGGTAATGATTTACTTGTAAAAGTTGTTTCTGAAATTCACGATCCTGTTACAACTACAGATGAATTAATTCCTTCTGGTGAAACTTCAAGTTTCCGTTCAAATCCTCTTGGTCTTGCAGAATTCACTTTGAGTCGAAAAGATCCTGCTTATGTTGGTCGTGCAAAAGCGGTACGTGATATGAATGATGAGATAAAAACTGAAATTAAACAGGTTGTAACGGCTTTGGCTAAAAAAGATGCTGATTTGGGGGCAAAAGCTGCAAGTGCGCAGATTGGTTCTACTATTTTTGCATGCAAACCTGGTGACGGTTCTGCTCGTGAACAGGCTGCAAGTTGTCAGCGAGTTTTGGGTGCAAGTGCTAATATCGCAAATGAATATGCAACTAAACGTTATCGTTCAAATCTTATTAACTGGGGAATGTTGCCTTTTATTTATAAAGACGGTGATAAAAATCTTCCTTTTGCTAATGATGATTACGTGTTCATTCCTGGTGTCAGAAAGATGATTGCTGAAAAACTGCCTGCTATAAAAGCTTATGCTGTAAAAAAAGACGGTTCTGTTAATGAATTTGAACTTTCAGTTGGTGATTTGACTGATGACGAAAGAAAAATCATTCTGGCTGGCTGTCTGATTAATTTTTATAGAGAATAGTAATAAAAATACGCACCTCCTTGATTTTTTTTAATATACTTGATTTTCTTGATTGTAATATTTGTTTTTGGAAATAATAGTTGAAAAATTAAGTGAGGTGTTATTCATTAATATCTTTTGGGGGCAAAAATATGGTTGATTATACTGAAGGTTCAAAAAAACAATATCATACTGGTGTTGGTGTTGATGATATTGGAAAATATGTAATTCTGCCTGGAGACCCTAAACGATGCAGTAAAATTGCGGAACATTTTGATGATGCAAAACTTGTTGCTGATGTCCGCGAGTACACTACTTATACTGGTTATCTTGATGGTGTAAAAGTGAGTGTTACTTCCACAGGAATCGGCGGACCTTCTGCGAGCATTGCAATTGATGAACTTGTAAAATGTGGAGCCCATACTTTTATTCGGGTAGGTACTTGTGGCGGAATGCAGGAAAATGTAATCGGTGGTGATGTTGTGATTGCAACTGGTGCTGTTCGCATGGAAGGAACTAGTCGTGAGTTTGCACCGATTGAATATCCTGCTGTTGCTCATATTGACTGTGTGAACGCATTGATGGAGGCTGCAAAATCTCTGAAAGTGAATCATCATGTTGGTGTAGTTCAGTGTAAAGATTCATTTTTTGGACAGCACGAGCCAGAAATTATGCCTGTCAGTTATGAATTGGAAAATAAATGGCAGGCATGGCTTAGAATGGGCTGTTTAGCTTCCGAAATGGAAAGTGCGGCTTTATTCATTGCGGGGCAGTTTATGCGGGTTCGTGTGGGAAGCTGTTTTTTGGTGGTTGCAAACCAAGAACGTGCAAAAAAAGGATTGGAAAACAAACAGGTTCATGATACTGAGCTTGCAATAAAAGTTGCTGTCGAAAGTATTCGAAATCTTATCAAAAAGGATATTAATAAATGAAAAAGAAGATTGCTGTACTTTCGTGCGGATGGTCATTTTATTTTATAAATGATTTTATAAACGGAATGAGAGAAAACCTGAAAGAAACTTCCGCTGATATATATCTTTTCAACTGTTATGATTACACAGAGTTTTCTGGCTATCCAAATCTTACAGGTTACTCTGTATATAAACTCATCAATTATGATGATTATGATGGTGTTATTATTCTTTCTGATTTGATAAACAGTCCACGTGTTTTGGAAATGGAACGCCAGCGTGTTTTAAAATCTGGAAAAAGTGTTCTTTCGATTAATTCAAAACTCAAAGACATTTCTTCCATTCGTATTGATAATTATTCTGGAACTTACGAGCTTGTTTCACATCTTATTACAGAACATAAAATGACAGATTTTGCTTTTATTTCTGGCAAAGAAAATTCTATTGACATTGCTGAACGATATAAAGCATTTCGGGAAGCTCTTTTGAATAATAAAATTCCAATCAATATGGATAAAGTTTATTTTACACAAAGAAGCGATTATAATTCCACTTATGATTTTCTCAAAGAAAATTTTCAGGATAAAGAGAGTTTTCCAAAGGCTTTTGTGTGTGCCACAGATTTAATGGCTATGGCTGTTTTGAAAGTTGCAATGGAAAAGGGTGTAAAAGTTCCTGAAGATATGAAAATTGTTGGATATGATGACATTCCATATTCAAGTCTTTCAAATCCTTCGATTTCAACAGTCAAAAGTAATGCTCACAAAGTGGGTGCGGAAGCAGCAAAAAGAGTGTTAAATTGTTTTAATACAAATCAGATAATCACTGTAAAAACTTCGCCAGTTTATAGAAAATCCTGTGGATGTGAGAATGAGGAAAAGAACGCTGTTGGAAAATTTGCTTTCCAAATGCTTGCTAGTGAAAAACAAAACGAGTGTTTCTCTGCACAAATGGAAAATATTGAAGAAATATTTACAGAAGCAACTGATGTATTTACGCTTCTTACAAATCTGGAAGTTTTCTTTGCCAAAAATCACACTTTTGAAGGTTCTGATTTTTGTATTTTTCTGAAATCTGACTGGTCGTCTGTATTAATTAATTCTTCAGAAAAACTTCCGCAGAATCTGTCTTATGGTCAACAGGTACAGGCAATTACTTCAATTCAAAATAATGAAAAATATACAAGAGAAATCATCAATACAAGAGATTTAATTCCTTCGAAAATGAAGAGTGATGAAAACAATATTTATCTGATTATGCCAATTTATAATCATTCTTATGTTCACGGATATTATGTTTCCAAGAATAATCTTGCACTTATTGACAAACATTATGGTTATACTTGGACTAGAACATTTGGTAATGCAATAGAACGCTTTAGAAAGCAAAATATGTTTAAAAATATGAGCCAGCAATATTTGCGACTTTCTACAAGAGATGCACTTTCTGGCATGATAAATCGCGTAGGTCTGGAAAAAATTGCAAAACCGTTTTATTCACAGAATAAAAAGAACGGCCTTACCACTGTACTTTTCTTTGTGGATATAAACAAGATGAAACAAATCAATGATAATTTCGGTCACCTTCATGGTGATTTGGCAGTAAAGACAATCGCTTCTTGTGTTATGGAAGCAATTCCAAAAACATGGCTTCCAATCCGCTATGGTGGAGATGAATTCCTTGTTGTAGGAAACAGCAGAAATTACAATGGAGAAGACTATTGCAAAATTATTACCGATTTAATAACAAAAAAAACTTCGATTATGCATTTGCCTTACAACCTTTCTGCCAGCATTGGAAGTTATTCGGTTTTGCCGACATCTACACTTACTTTGGAAGAAGCTGTTGAAAAATGCGATGAAGTAATGTACAAAGTGAAAGAAGAATATCACAAAAAAATGCAGTGAGGTTTTGTTTTTTATGACAATTGATACTAAGCAACTTTCGTTTATACTCGACAATACTCCTAGTGAACAGAACATCATGCTCGTCGGAAAACATGGAATAGGAAAGTCAAGAATTCTTGAAGATTATTATTCTGCAAAAAATCAGAAAGTTGTAACACTGTTTTTAGGGCAGATGAGCGACCCTGGAGATTTAATCGGTTTGCCAGAAAAAAACAGTCAAACTGGCAGAACAGATTTTATGCTTCCTTATTGGTTTCCTGTTGATGATAAACCGATTGTACTTTTTTTGGACGAATTGAACAGAGCGCGACCTGAAGTTCTTCAAACTGTCATGGATTTGACTTTGAACAGAAAACTTGCAGGAAAATCGCTTCCAAAAGGCAGCAGAATTATCAGTGCGGTAAATAATGGAAATGAATACCAATTGACAGATTTAGATCCAGCTTTGGTGAGCAGGTTTAATATTTATGAATTTTCACCAACAGTAGAAGATTGGCTTGAATGGGCGAACAATTCTGGGATTGACAGAAGAATTATTTCATTTATTTCTGAAAATCCTGATTTTTTGGATGAAGCAGACATTCAGAATGAAAACGATAATTTTGAACGACATCCTGACAGACGAAGTTGGGAGAGAACAAATGAAATTATCAAAAATATTCGTGCCCTCACAACCAACCATCGCGTTTTGATTAGCGGCATTATTGGAAACAGAGCAACTTCATTATTTTTTGAATTTATTTCACAATCACAAATTCCAACGGCAAAAGAAGTTTTGGAAGATGATTTTGAGCAGATTTTGCAAAAACTTGAGTCGCTTGAATCAGTAAATCTTGTAGAATTGAATGAATCCATTGCGAATTATCTTGATTATTTAGGAAAAAAAATTGAGAATACAGAAATTGCGGGGCAAAATGATTTATCAGATGAATTGAGTCAAATTTTTTCTAATCTGAATAAATATATGGATTTTCTGGAAACTGAAAACAGAAAAGAATTATTGACACATTTTATCAGCTTGTTTGATTCAAAAAAACATAAAGATGCACAGTTTTTGATTTTTGAACGACAGACGGAGTTTTTTAACAGAATGTTTACCAAATTAAAGGAAATCTAGCTGCAAAACGCGACTGTTTTGAGATTTAGAATAATGGAAAATGTTGAGAATAAATTAAAAAAAATAATCCAAAACTGGTTTTATTCAAAACCTCTTTTTTTTACTGTTGCATGCGGTCATTCACTTGTGGAAAATCCTGTACTTACCGTTCCTCTTCGCTGTGGAAAAAAACGAATTGAATTTTCGCAGTTATTGCTGCAGAATTTAGAAACTGAAATTTTAGAGCATTATCTAGAACTTGAAATCTATAGAATTCTTTTAGGTCATCCTTATGCCAGAAAACCATTTGACTGTAAGCAGAGCGTTTTGACAATTGCAAGTGATGTAACAATTTACAAACTTTTGTCCCTTGAAAAAAATAACTTTATGAATCTGTTAAATCTTCCAAGTCTAGAATATTTAAAAAATCAGGCAGTAAGGTTTCACACTTTAACGCATCCTTTGGGACTCAAATGGTCGAAAAGTGAGGAAGAAAAATTTTTTCAGCGTAATCTTCATATCAACAATTCAACAGGTTTTCTTGAAATAAATGATAATTTAAATTTTGAGCAGTGGTACAAAAAAATCTTATTTTTGATTCAACAAACTGCGGTTGCTGGCGAAAATGCTGGTTTTTCTCAGGAAGCTCTAAAGGCGTTTGAACAGGAATCAGAACTTTGGGAAGAAAATGAAGAAATTGGCGATAAAGTCAAGTCAGATATGAAAGAAGCTGAAATTTCAGAAAGCTGGGGCAGTGTGGGCGGCAATATTCAGCGTCAACTTGTTGATAATTGCGATTTTTCTTTTGATTATAGACGTTCATTGATGAAATTCAGACATAATATCGTGAATTCAAAACGAATGCTCACAAGAATGAAACCAAACCGTCGTTATGGATTTTCTGCAATGGGAAGCCGTTATGATAGCAAAGCAAACCTTTTGATTGCTGTTGATGTGAGTGGTTCAATCACCGATGAAAGTATTGAACATTTTTATCATTGCATAAAGCAATTCTTCTTTTTAAAAATAATAGAAAAAATTGATGTGATTTTTTTTGATGTAAATGTCATAAACAAAACTCCAGTTGAATTAAAAAGAAAAATGAATTTAGAAGAAGTCAGGGGAAAAGGCGGAACAAATTTTCAGCCTGTAATTGATTTCTTTTTTGAGCACAAAAAAAATTATGACGGATTGATTTTTTTTACAGACGGTGAATCGGATATTCCTGTCATCCCCAAAGGGTGTAAAGATATTTTGTGGATTTTAGACAGCAGACAAGCGTGGGAAAAATCAAAAAGATGGATAAATTCACTGGAAAAAAATAGTGCGACTTATCTTTCTTTTTGATAAAATTCATGAATTGTGAACTAGATTGCACATAATTAATCGCAGCTGTGGAGGTTTAATAAATGTTTGATGATATTGAATCAGATTTTTGGAAAGAACAGATTTCTGTAATGCAAAAAAACAATCTTTTGCGGAAAGATTCTGAAAAACTTTATATGTTTGATTGTGAAAACAAATTTGAAGAATTTAAACTTTTACATCCAGAATTAGTTATTGAAACGACATGCAGTGCAAATCACTGTTCACTTGAGTTTTTTGTGACACAAGATGTGAAACTTCGTCTTTTTGTACAAAATCAAATAAAAATTTCGTTTTTACAGCGTTCAGATGGCGATTTAATCAAAATTGCTGATGCAAAATTTCCAAATAACCCGTTCATAGAAATTGAAATTTTTTTATCACGTAAAATGGATGTGAATAAGCAACTTTTAAAAATAAAAGAAAACAGTCAGATAATTCAAAAACGACAGAATTTTGCTGCTTTTTTTATAGAAGCCTACCTGGAAAAAAAACTTGGTGAGATGTTTTATTGGAATATTCAAAAAAACAAAAAAAATCTTTTGATTAAGATAAATAAAATCAATAAAAAAATGGATGAGTTTTCTTTTGAAGTAGATTTGGAACAGGAAATGAAAAATCAAATAAATTTACAGTTAAAACAAATTTACTAAAAAAAATAACAAAAATTATAATACATTTTATTATGTTCCTTAAAATTACACGACGAAGAAAGTTTCAACTTTCGAGGAGAGTAATTCGTTCGCGTTCTCGCGAACATTTCAATACGTCGAGTCAAGGCACGCTGTCGCTTAAAGCCTTGACTTCTCCGTTTTTAAGGTTTGTATTAAACCTTAAATAAGAGAGTTTCGAAAGAAACTCTAAGTTAAATCAAATGGCGCAATTATAGCCATTTGATTTAAACGTTCTTTGTATTTGAATTTTTTGTGAGAATAATAAAATTTGTCAATTTTTTTTGTATATTATTTAAAAATACTTGCATATATTTGCAAAAAAATATATATTTTTTGTATATTTATGCAAATAATGACAAAAGAGGTTTATTATGGCAAATGACAAAGTAATTTTAGCTTATTCTGGTGGACTTGATACAACCGTTATCATTCCTTGGCTTAAAGAAAATTACAATTATGATGTAATTGCAGTTTGTATAGATGTTGGTCAGGGTGATGATTGGGAAACAATCAAAAATCGTGCTTTGAAAACAGGTGCTTCTGCCTGTTATGTTGTTGATGCCCGCCAGGAATATATTGAAGAATATATTTGGCCTGCACTAAAAGCAAATGCCGTTTATGAAGATGAATATCTTTTGGGTACTTCGACAGCACGCCCTTTGATTGCAAAAATTCTTGTAGAATATGCACGTCAGGAAAAAGCAGTTGCAATTTGTCACGGTGCAACAGGAAAAGGAAACGACCAGGTTAGATTTGAATTTGGAATTAAAGCATTTGCTCCAGATTTACAGGTAATTGCAGCCTGGCGAGATGACAAATGGAACATGGACAGCCGTGAAGCTGAAATAAAATATCTTGAAGATCGTGGTCTTGAAGTTCCAATGAAAAAAGACCAGTCATATTCTCGCGATGAAAATATCTGGCATTTAAGTCATGAAGGTCTTGAATTGGAAAAAACTGAAAATGAACCAAATTATAAACATATGCTAAAAAATACAGTTGTTCCTGAAGAAGCTCCGAATGAAGGTGAATATGTTACAATCGATTTCGAAAAAGGAATTCCTGTAGGTTTGAACGGCAAAAAGATGAATGCTCTTGATTTGTTGAACGAACTGAACATAATTGGCGGACGCAACGGCGTTGGTCTTGTAGATATCTGTGAAAATCGCTTCGTCGGAATGAAATCTCGTGGCGTTTACGAAACTCCAGGTGGAGCAATTCTTTATTTTGCACACAGGATGATGGATCACATTTGTCTTGACCGTGAAACATACCATTTTAAACAGCAAGTTTCATTGAGAATGTCGGAACTCATTTATGATGGAAAATGGTTTACAACATTAATGGATTCCTGCATGGCTTTTGTGGACAAAGCAGAAGAAACTGTAACAGGTTGGGCTAAAGTGAAAGTAGTAAAAGGAGCAATTCGTGGAGCAGGTTCAGGTTCAAAATACAGCCTTTATAATGAATCTATTGCTTCATTTACAACTGGTGAACTTTATAATCACAAAGATGCACAAGGATTCATCACACTCGCAGGACTTCCTTTGAAAGTTCGTGCAATGATGGAACAGAAAGTTGGCGAAGGTCAGGCAATAGCAGAAAGCAAAAATTTAAAAAAACGCCCGACAGAGTAAGGTGATTCAATAAAAAAAAATGCACCCGGTTAATTAAGCCGGGTGTTTTTTTGTAATGAAAAAAGAAAAGAAAAAATTGTGCCTTCTTTCAAAGAAAATCTAGAATTTCCATTTTTTCAATATTTTCAGAAAAACTGAATTTCCTTTTTCCAAATCTTCGCAAATTATAGTAGGCAAATCTACAATAAGATTCTGAGCACTTGAAAATTTGTCTTTATCTGTAAGATTAACAAAAAGTCTGGTTGTGTCACCTAAAAAAATAATTTCTTCAATATTTCCGATTAAATCATTTTGCTGTTCATCATCACAAAGTGAAAACCATTGTGGACGTACCAAAAAAGTATTTTCTTTATCTTTTAGAAAATTTGCATGTCCGATAAAGTCAGCAGTATATTGATTTTTTGGACAAAAATAAAGTTCTCTTGGATTTCCTTCCTGCAGAATTTTTCCATCGTGAATGACTGCAATATTATCAGAAAGCGACAATGCTTCTTCTCTGTCGTGAGTTACATAAATAGTCGTAATCTTAAGTTTTTGTTGAATTTCTTTTAATTCGTCACGCACTTTTTCACGCAATTTTGTGTCCAAACTTGAAAGAGGTTCATCCATCAAAAGAATTTTTGGTTTCAAAACAAGTGAACGTGCTAGGGCAACTCTTTGCTGCTGCCCACCCGATAATTCATGCGGAAATCTATTTAAATAATCTTCCAGATTTAGCGATTTTACTGTTTCGTTGAAATTTTTAAGATTATTTTCATTTTTTTTATTTTTTATACCATAGAAAATATTCTGCCTTACAGTAAGATGTGGAAACAAAGCGTAATTTTGAAAAACAAATGCAATCTTTCGTTTGTCAGGTTCAATTTTGTTTTGATTTATACCGTCAATTTCAATAGTTCCTGAATTAGGTTGTAAAAATCCAGAAATTAATTTAAGAATAGTTGTTTTTCCACATCCACTTTCACCAAGAAGAGTAGTGAAACTTCCTTTTCGAACTTCAAGATTCAAACTGCTGATTGCTGGAGAACCTTTTTTATATGAAAAAGTGACGTTTGATATTTTTAATGCAATTTCCATGCTGTCCAAAATCTGCTCCATAAAAATAAGATGAATTTACAAAAACCAATTATGACAAAAGTGATTACTGTCAAAAGCAGTGCAAGAGCTGCTGCATCTCCCCAAAAACCTTGTTCTGCAAGATTTAAGATTTTGATAGAAGCGATGGGAGTATTAAATGAAACAAGAAAAATAACGGCACTCATTGTTCCCACACCACGTACAAAATTATACACAAAAGCATTAAAAAAAGCACCTTTTGCAAGCGGTAGAATGATAGTAAAATAAGTTTTTATATTTCCAGCACCCAAAGATGCGGCAGCATCATCAAGCGACATGTTGATTTGACTGACCTTTGAGGCAATCGAGCGAAATGAAAACGGCATAAAGCCAATTGTGATTGCGATAATTATCAAAACAGCAGAATTGGTGAAATTAAGTTTTGATGCAGCTATTGAAATTGCAAGTCCAAATAAAGTTCCAGGAATTGCAGACGGCAATTGCGACAACACATCAAAGTATTTTTTCATTGGAGATTTTGTTCTGTAAACAAAAAAAACGCAGAATCCGCCGATGAAAGTACTCAGCAGAGCAGAGATTAAAGAAAATGAAAGACTGTTTGATAGCTCTTTAGTACAGCGTTTAAGATTTTGAATGTGTTTAATTGTAAAAGTTGTATCTATTCCCCAAAGTTTTTGAAAACTTCCAGCGATTATTGCAATAAACTGTGATAAAACACAAAATGAAATAAAAACGCAAAAAATTGACATTAGAATTTTTGTAAATTTGCATGATTTTAAAGCATCATCTGCCAGAGAATCTTTTTTTCCTGAATAAGAAGCTGTTTTTAAAAGGTTTTTCTTTGTTAATCTATTTTGAAAAATAAACAATATAATAGAAGGAATCAACAAAATAATTCCAAGAACAGTACTCGTTCCCCAATTCATCCATCCTGTAAGTTGTGTATAAATTTCTACGGCAAGTACGCGAAATCTTCCACCAACAATCATAGGATTCCCAAAATCACTCATCACTGAAACTGCAATAAAAAGCATAGAAGAAAAAATGGCAGGCAAACAAAGAGGCATAGTTACTGTGAAAAAGATTTTTAGGTGCCCTGCGCCAAGACTTTTTGCAGCTTTAATCAAGTTTTCATCAATTCCTTGAATGGCTTCACCACAAATCATATATGAAATAGGAAAAAAACAAAGCGTTTGTGCAATTAAAAGTCCTTTAAAACCATAAAGCGACACATCAAGACCTAAAATAGTATGCGTAATAAATCCCTGTTTTCCAAGTAACAGAATAAATGAAAGTCCGCCTACAAATGGTGGAGTTAATAAATGCAGAATTGGAATGAAAGAAAAAAATTTTTTGAATGGAATTTTGGTTTTGTAAACCGCATATGCATATATAAATCCAATTAAAACAGACAGGGATGTAGAACAAATGCATTCCAAAAAAGTATTTACAGTCGCTTTTTTCCAGATTTGCATTGAAAAAACGTGTTTAAAATCTTCAATATTTGGCGAAAGCAAAACACAAATCAAAGGAAAGAGAATAAAAAGAGTTAAGAAAATAAAGACAGCAAACCAGATTGAATAAAATGCTTTGCTGTCTGTAATTTTTCTGCTTTGAAAAAAATCCAAAAAAGAGAAGCTTTTTTTTGACTGAATTATTTTACTTCTTCTGTCCATTTTTTAAGAACTTCATCTTTTTGTTCAGAAGCTTTTTTTACATCATAATCAATTAATTCCAAAGTGGAAACTGGAATAGAACCTTCAGCACCTTTTGCATTTGGATTTACAGGAATTGTAAAATCAATAGAACTCATTAATTCCTGAGCCTCTGTAGAAAGCATAAAATCAACAAATTTTTGTGCAGCTTTCAAGTTTTTTGTATTTTTCATGATGGAAATGCAGTCTACATCACCAACAGTTTTTGGAGGAGCAATCATGCGAACTTTAAAACCTTCAGCACGATATTTTGCAAGCGCATGTATGTATGAAACTCCAAGAGAATATTCACCAGTTCCAATCAATTTTGCTGGAGCACTTCCACTGTCTGGAAATTGACCAACAAGTGGAGCCAATGTCAAAAGATAATTCCAACCCTTATCCCAACCAAGTCTTTGAAGTTGATTCTGTACAAAAAGATAAGCAGTTGACGAAGCAACAGGATTAGTCAGAACAATCTCACCTTCAAATGCTGGATTCAATAAATCATCCCAAGTTTTTGGTTCTGGAATATCAGGAAATTTTTTGGCATAACGTTCTTCGTTTATTCCGATTCCCAAAGTTAATACACAAAAACCTGTCCAAGTATTATCTTGAGCAACAGCATAAGATGGAAGTTCTTTTGCTAATGGTGATTTATAAGGTTCAAGAGCTCCTTCTGTTGCAGCTTTTATATGATAAGAAGAGGCTCCTCCAAGTAAAACATCGGCTTGAGGATTATCTTTTTCAGTGATAACGCGATTTACAAGTTCTCCTGTTGTTGCACGTAAAAAACTTACAGGAATTCCTGTTTTTTCAGTGAACAGATTAGTGAGAGCGAGAGTTTCTTCTTCATGTATAATAGAATAAACTTTTAGTTCAGTAACTTTTTCAGTTTTTTTACAACCAAAAAAGATTGTGCAAATTAATGAAATACCAAATAAAACAAAACAAATTTTCTTCATAAAGCACAATTTATACTAAAATAAAAGAAAAGTAAATAGGTTTTACCTATTGTATTAGTAGGAATATAAAGAGTTGTGTTTTAACAGTTAAACAGGGACAGACCTCACTTTATAAAAACTCGTAAAAACAAGGTCTGTCCCTGTATGTCCCTGTACGTGCCTTTAAGTGCTGGAAAATGTAAAAACCAATGTTTGCTAAGTTTTGCACGCGGCACGAGTTTTGGCAATGATTTTCAAAAAAAGAATTGCAATCGGATAATTCCACTTTTTGACACAACACAGAAAAAATGTGGTTTTCAGTACTGAGGCATTATATTGTTACATTAAAATTCGCTTTGTTGTCTTAATCCTTCTTTTATGCTATAATTTTTTTATAAATATCAAAAACGGCCCACGCCAGAGTCGAAAGTGAGGTAAAAAATGGCAAATACAAAAGATACACACGCGTGTACTTTAGATAAAATTATCAGTCTTTGTAAAAGACGCGGTTTTGTTTATCAGGCATCTGAAATTTATGGTGGTCAGGCAGGAGCTTGGGATTATGGTCCTTTAGGTGTTGAGTTTAAACGAAACATTCAGAATGAATGGTGGCATTATATGACACAGCTTCATGATGATGTTGTAGGTTTGGATTCTGCAATTTTCCAGCATCACACAACATGGAAGGCTTCTGGTCACGCAGATCACTTTTCTGATCCGATGATTGACTGTCTTGAATGTCAGGCTCGTCACCGTGCAGATAAAATGATTGAAGATTTTGTTGCTGCCAATCCAGAAATCAATCCTGGCAAACCTGTTGACACAATGACACATGAAGAAATGAAAAATTTCATTGATGCAAATATTAACTGTCCTGTTTGTGGAAGTAAAGAAAGAAAATATACTGCTGTCCGCGAATTCAATCTTATGTTTAAAACTTATCAGGGACCAATTGCTGATGAATCTCATCTGATTTATCTTCGTCCTGAAACCTGTCAGGGAATTTTTACTGATTTTAAAAATATTGTACAGTCTAACCGCATGAAAGTTCCTTTTGGTGTTGCTCAAGTTGGAAAATCTTTCCGAAATGAAATTATCTTTAAAAACTTTATTTTCCGCACTGCCGAATTCGAACAAATGGAAATGGAATATTTCTGTAAACCGGGAACTGAAGATGAAGTTTTTGAACGATGGCGAAAAGACCGCTGGCAGTTCTATCTGAAATATGGCATTCCAGAAAATCAGCTTAAATGGCATCATCATGATAAACTTGCTCATTATGCTAAAGATGCTTATGATATCACTTATAATTTCCCAATCGGTTTTGAAGAAATCGAAGGAATTCATTCTCGTACAGATTTTGACCTTTCACAGCATCAGGAATATTCAAAGAAAGATATGTCTTACATCGACCAGGAAGATGGAAACAAAAAATACATTCCTTATGTAATTGAAACTTCAGCTGGTTTGAATCGCAACTTCCTTATGTTCCTTTGCGAAGCTTATGAAGAAGAAAATGTTTCTACAGAAGAAGGAAAAGAAGATTACCGCACTGTTCTTCATCTTGATCCTCGTCTTGCTCCAATAACAGTAGCAGTCCTTCCATTAATGAAAAAAGACGGTCTTGCTGAAAAGGCTAAAGAAATTCAGCATATTCTTAAAGAAGATTTTGTAACTGATTATGATACTTCTGGAACAGTCGGAAAACGTTACCGCCGTCAGGATGAAGTTGGAACTCCTTTCTGTGTTACTGTAGATTATGATACTATTTTGGAAACAAAAGAAGATGGTTCAAAAAATGAACTTTACAACACTGTTACTGTTCGTTTCCGTGATTCTATGAAACAGGAACGTGTTTCTTTGGATGATTTAGTATTCTTCATTCAAAAAGCAATAAAAAATTATAAACCAGTAGTTAGAACTGACAGATAATATCTGTTATTTTTACAAGGATGGCTGTGAATGCCCAATCATATTCGCAGCTGTCTTTTTTTTGAAAAATTTTTTTGCAGGTTCAATTTTATGGAATATAATCGTTTGGGAAAAACAAATCTTCTGATTTCACGAGTAGCCTTTGGCGGATTCAGGCTTTGTAATATTGGAAGCGAAGAAGAAGCTGGAAAAATTGTTAGAAAAGCTTATGAAGACGGCATAAATTTTTTTGATACATCCACAAAAGTATCTGAAAGTGAAAAAATCCTTGGCGATGCTTTATATGATATTCGAAAAAATGTTTTTATTTCAACTGGAACAAATGCAAGAACTTCATCTGAAATAAAGGAAGATTTGGAAAACAGCCTTATGAATCTTCATTGCGATTATGTTGATTTATTTCAATTTGAAACAGAAAAGTTTATTCCGGTTCCAGGTGGTGCTGACAAAATTTATGATACTTTGCAGTATTTAAAGCTAAACGGAAAAGTTTCTCACATTGGAATTGTAACAACTAATTTAGAAACTGCAAAAAAAGCAGTTCTTTCTGATTTATACGAAACGCTTCAGTTTCCGTTCAATATGCTCAGTAACGAAGAAACAATCGAACTGGTGAAACTATGTGAAGAACATGATGTTGGTTTTATTGCCATGCAGCCTTTGTGCGGTGGAGTAGTGCAGAATATTCCTCTTGCGTTCGGATTTTTGCATCAGTTCGAGAGTGTTATTCCAATTTGGGGTGTTGAATCTCAAGAAGAAATGAATCAAATTATGTATTTTTATGAACATCCGCCTGTAATCGATGAAAAATTCCATGAAGATGTAGAAAGAATCAGAATGTTTTTTAATTAAAGAAGTTAATGTCAATTTCTTCCATCTGGCTGCTCTGACTGCCGTCTGAAGAAAATTCGTTGTTATTTTCAGATTTATGTGAAACTGGTGAAAATTCTTTTTGAGTTTCATTGTTGAGTATGTGCTTTTCCTTATCAGGATTAGATGAATAAGGCGGTTCTTCATTAATTTCATCAAGAGGTAGTATTTCCACAATATTATCCTGGGATTTATTATTATCTTCAACTTGTTTTTGGGCTTCTGCAATTATATTTCTCTTTTGTTCAAGAAGTTTAATAATATCCTGTTCTTCCTTTTTTGTGAGAATTCTTGAAATCGAAATATCTGCAAGATTTGTTTGAATAATTTTTGGACTTCCATCAGGTTCTTTTTCATTAATCAGCTGAACAATAGGACATTTTGGATTTGTCGGATTAGAATCAATAACCTCAGCAATTTTTCTGTTTGTAAGATAAACATAAGTTCCAATTGGATAAAGAGAAACTGTGTATAAAAGAGCCTTCAATACGTTTCCGTCATATTGATTTTCTTTGTTTTGAATCAATTCTAAAAGTGCATCAAAAGACGTTCTATCATCTTTGTATGAACGGGGAGATGAGATTGCTTCATAAGTGCAGGCTACCGCAATAATCCTTCCAATTGCAGAAATTTGATCTCCAGTAAGATGACGTGGATATCCTGAACCGTTTGATTTTTCATGATGTTCAAGAACTCCAAGTTGAACTGGAAGAGGAAAATTTAAATCTTTTACAATCGAATATCCCAAAACTGTGTGTTTTGTAATCTGAAATTTTTCAGATGGATTGAGTTTGCGTTTTGACATATATAATTGTGGAGGTAATCTGAGCATTCCAATTTCATGAATAATACAAGTTACACCCAGTTCAATCATTTTAGACAGAGGAACGTGAAGCTGCTGTGCTATGGCTATTGATAAAACTGTAGAACGCATTGCATGAACAACCAAAAAATTCTTATCAGGATTATTATATGAATGATTTACACGAAGAATGAAACGTTTATGATCTTTGATAAAAACACAAAGTTCCTGTATAGTTTCAGAAAGTTCATCTTTATCTATTTCTTTATGAGTAGCATAATGAGTAAATACTTGTTCAATGTAATTAACATATTCGTTATAAACTTTACAAACCATATCGATGCGGGCTTGGTCTGTATTATCGGAACGTATGTTTCTTGTATCTTCGATTATTTTTTTTACATTATCACTTATTTTTTCTTTTGGCTTTTTAACAATCTCTTCCAAAGGAACAATATTTTCTTTTTTTGATGATTCTTCTGTATCTCCAAGGCTCAGATTTCCATTGCAAAGAACATTCGGGATATTCCATTCGGACAAGAGTTTTAATAATGAATCTTGGATTAAAACTGTCTTTGGAAGGAGAATAAATGAACTGTCTAATAAAAGATCATCTGTAAATGACAATCCTTTTTTTAATAATTCAAAAGAAAAACTTTCCATAATAATTACCCTTATATTATATCGGTATATTATTGGTAAAACTTTAATGTATAAATAATATTACTAAAAAAAGTGAGGAGGAAATAAAAAAAAGTTATTTTAGTATCAAAAAAAAATTAGTTTTTCACTAAAGTAAAAGGTGTGTCTTCCGATAATAAAAATAAGTTGGTAAGAATAATGCTTCGGGTGGAAAGACATCCAGACACCTGAATGTTACCGATTATGTTTACTACATAAATTTGAAGAGTGTGTGTGACTTTTCAGAACATTTATAAAGACTGCAAAAAAGTGTGTGATTTTTGCAGTCTTTTTTTTATTTAGGTTTTAATACAAACCCTAAAAACGGCCGAGTCAAGGCCTTGAGCAAAGCGTGCCTTGACTGGACGTATTTTAAAAGATATTTTTTTTGGGTGTTTTATTACAAAAGTTTTAACTTGACATTTATTTATCTTGACACTTGTGCTTTTTTTTAAGATTATATGATACTATGAATAATGAACAGATTAGTTGTGCATATTTAGAAACTCTTGCTTTTAAGGATCTTGTTAAACTTGCAGATGAATATGGAGTTGATGTACCACAGGATTTAGACCGTCGTTTTTTAATAGCAGAACTTCTTGAACTAGCACAGGAAGAATCAAATGTCAGTGATGTGCAGATGATAATCACTGATGATGATGAAGAAGAAACTGAAGAAGTCAATCTTCCTGCTAATTATAATGAAACTCAAGTAGGTGCAATCCTACGAAATCCAGCATGGCTTTTTGTTTTTTGGAATGTAAGTGAATTTGATTCAAATAGAATAAAACATCAGAAAGAAACTCTTTACTTGAAAATAAATACTTATAAAAAATCAGAAAACTCCATGATTACTGATTCATTTGAAGTTCAGGTCTTAGATGAAAGTCAGGAACAGTACGTTTTACTTCCAAAAGGTATCGATTTTGTGAAAGTTGAGCTTTTAGCTTGTAAAACAAATTCTCAAGAAACTATGGCTGTGTCTTCAGAAATAAAAGTTCCACGAATATCATCCTGGATAAATGAGTTGAATTTTGCAAAAGATAATATGTTTTCAAATAAACTGAAATTCTCTGGAATGGAAGATTTATTAATGGAACAATACAAAAATCATAGACACTCTTTTATGTAGTGAAGGGAGAATATTTAAAAAAAATGCAAAAAAAAATCAGTTTTATTGTAAAGGCTAGTCAGGAATTTTTCCGTCATACAGATGAAGAGGAAAAAATTAACGCACCTGTGATAAACAAGTTTTTTGAATCTATTTCAAATGTTTATATTCCTTTATTGAATATGCTCGAAAAATTCGAAACTGAAGGAAACAATTTTTGTTTTTCTATTGTCATGCCACCAGTTCTTTGTAATCTTTTGGGATCTAATTCTCTTCAGGAAAATTATATAAAGTGGCTTGAAAACAAAAATCTTCTTGGGCAAAAAGAACTGATAAGAAATAAAGACAATCCAAAAATTCTTTCATTAATACAAGATGAAATTTCGAAAAATACACAACTTAAAAATCAATTTGCAGATAAATATCAAAAACGACTTCTTCCAGTTTTTAAGTATTATATGCAAAAAGGAATGATTGAAATTCTTGGAACTTGCGGAACAGATATTTTTCTTCCTCATTATATTGATTTACCAGAAATTATTTCTGCTGAGATAGAAACTGGTTTATATTCATATAAAAAAGTGTTTGGAACAATTCCTGAAGGTTTCTGGCTTTGTGAAAAAGGATATTTTGAAGGACTTGAGAATATTATAAAAGCGTATGGATATTCGTACACAATCGTTGATTCCAGAAGTTTCCTTTTGGCAGAAAACATACCTGAAAACGGAACATACAGACCTTGTAGAATTGGAAATTTTGTCCTTTTTGCTGATGATTATTATGTTGAAAAAGAGTTTTTTGGAGAAAAAGGTCTTATTTTCAATAAAAAATATCTGAATTTAAACAGTGATATTGGATTTGAACTTGATATTGACAGTCTTTCACCGGTAATGCAGGAAGGAACGCTTCGTTTTTCAACAGGATATACTTACTTAAGTCGTGATGTTAGTCAAAATGATGGCTGTATTTATGATAAAGCTGCAGCTTGTGCACAGGTTGTTGAAGATGCAGAACATTTTTTGGAAGCACATTCTTCCAGATTAAATAAAATGTGTCAGGAAGACATCAAAACCGATTTTTATATTGATGTTTGCACTTTTGATTTAGAAAGATTAAGTAAAAACTGGTTTGAGTTTACAGATTTTTTTGAAAATGTGATAGTTCTTCTTAAGAAGTATGATATAGAAAATGTAAGCTGTTCAAGTTTATGCGAAAATCCATCTGTTTACCAAAAAATAATTCCATATTTTTCATCTGGATGTGGCGAAGGTTATGGCGAAAATCTTCTTTCAAGTAAAAACAGTTGGATGATGCGTTATATTAATAAAGCTTGCGTTAGGATGATAGACTTGGCAGAGCGTTTTCCTAGTGATTCAGGATTAAAAAACCGTCTTTTAAATCTTGGTGCGCAGGAATTGTTGCTTTGTTTAAGTTCTAAGCTAGCTCAATATATTGATGAATCAGATTTTCTTGAATTTGCTGAAAGAAGGTTTAAAGAATCAATTATTGCTTTTACGTATGTATTCGATGCGTTAGGTTCAAATACCGTCAGTACAGAATGGCTTACCCGTATTGAAGCAAAAGATTCTGTCTTTCCATGGATGAATTACAAGATTTTTGCAAAGAAGAAATAATTTTATAAGAATGTGAATTATTTTTATTCAAAAATTAAACTTTCAGAAATCTTTTTAAACATTTTTATTTGCTTCTGCGCACTTTCAATGCATAAAATTGCCGGATCAAAATGATTATTTAGTGTTAGAGCTTTTTCCCATTCTTTAATGGCTTTTTCCCATTCGCCTTTTGCGTAGTAATCCAGTCCTGCTTGATAATATTTATCGACCATGAAATCAATCAAATCTCTTTCATTGTCACCCAAAAGTACTTTAAACGAAAGGGAGATTTTGTGTGTCTGAAATTCTTTTGCAATATAATCAAGAGAATAGTTGAAATTGATTTTTTTGTCAGAAAGTTTTATGTCAAAACCTGCGGAAAACTGGGATTTATTTTTTTTGAATTCTGTGCCGACAGAAAGCGAAATCGATTCTTTTAAAGAAAAGTCAAATCCAAAAGAAATTGAAGGAACATAAACTTGTGAAAAATCATAAAAACTCAGAGGAAATGAAGTTCCTGCACACAAAGTAATTGGTTTTAAAAATTTGCAGGAAAAAGCAAAATTTATTTCTGAAGGTAGAGGAGCATTTTTTGCAATTCCAAAAGATTTGTCAAATACAATTCCCAGATTTTTTAGAGATAATCCGAGTTTTACATTTGGTTCTCGTGAATAAAAAAATTTAAATAAATTAAACTGTGTCATTACACCAAAATCAAAAAAAACAGAAAAAAGGCTGTTTGAATTAAAATTAACAAAATCACTTTGATTAATATTATTTTCTGTATCTGTAATGGAAGAAAAAGAAAAGTTTTGCCATCCTGTTTTCATATTGATTCCAGCACAAATTCCTTTAAAATCATAACCTGAAAGAAAATTGTACGACAGATTTAATCCTGTTATGGCTTCGAAATATAGTTCATCAGTCATAGTAAAAAGTGAACCAAAAAGTCCATAACCAAAATCTGGAATATTTTTAGCACGGTGAGTAATTCCAAAACCGCCATAAAACGTAGAATCCAAATCATATTCCAAAAATCCGCCTGCTTGTGTCTGTTTTTGAAGAGAAGCTGCACTTGGATTTGAATATAAATATCCCAAATCATCGCAAAGTGCTGCAAAAGAAGAACCAAAAATTTGCGCTTTGTTTCCAAATGGTTTAGAAGCGGAAAAAAAAGAATTTATTTGTTTTTGGGAATTTTCTGTAGAATTCAAAAAATCATGGAAGGAAGGAAGTTTTTGAACTTTTGAAAAGTCTATCTGATGAGTTTCGCAAAAAAGACTTGCCTTTATGATAAAAAATAAAGAGAAAAACAAAACTGATTTGTGAATTTTTTTCATTATCATAATAATTATCTTAGTTTTTAATCATCAAAAAAATTACATAATCTGATTCTTGAAAAGGTATGTAATTTTACCGATAAATATTATATAATAAATTTCATAAAATTGTAAGTATAAAAAATATCAGGTCGGATTTTCATATTCCACAGCAATTATTTTGATGAAAAAGAATTTTTTTTTGTTGGTTTTAGTTTTTTTTCTCTTTTTTTCTTTTAAAGGTTATGCACATAAAGCAGAAGAAATTTCTTTATTCGAAATTGATAAACTTATAAAAGATACAGAATATGACACCGCTTTGCAGCTTTTAAACAGTTATTTAAAAAAACATCCTGAAAATTTTGATAATGTTCAGCTCCGCATAAAAAAAATTATGAATGCCAGAATGCAGTATTCTGCATTGGCTGACCAATTGCTTTGGATTATTGAAAATGAACCTGAAAACAGTCAAAAAATTTATGAAATTACTGAACAGTTGGAACAGTTCGAAAAAAATCCTTCTAATCAAATCAAGAATTTTATAAAAGATGTAAAAAAATCTTCAGAATTCAATTATTTTCGTTCACTTTTTTTGACTATTCAAAAAGAATCAGCTGCATATACAGAACGAAAACTATATAATCTTTCAATTGTGAAAATCAAAGAAGGATTTTGGCTATATAAAGATGAATTTTATGCAAAATGGGAAAATAATCCGCAAATAATCGAGCAGATGGAAAATCTGATAAAACAACTGGAAAATCAAACTAAAATTTTTGAAGATAAAACTCTCATTAATCAGATAAATGAGCAGTCTGTAATCCTTGACGAACTTATTGTTCAAAAAAAATTTAAAGATGTTAATAAAGAACTTGAAAATATTGCAAAATCAATAAAACTTCTTGCAGAAATTAGAAATAATCTTTTGAATATTATTGATAAAATGTCTGAAATTTTTGAAAAAAATTATGATGCAGATTTAAACGATGCTTCGTATATTCCTTTTATGATTCGTTTTATAAGTGGAGTAGATAACATTCCTCATTCGGGAATTTTGGGTTGTGTTGAATATTTATGGGATTTGACTGTAAAAAATCTAAATGATAAGGTATTTACTCAGCTTCAAAATAATTATTATGATTTTACAGATAGTTTGAATAATGAAGATAAAGAAAAAATGCAGGAAAATCTTGACTCAATAACAAATTTCGTCGCCATTCAGAAAAAAATTCTTGATTTTTACAATCTTTTTGAACAACATTCAGATTATAAAAAAGAAAATCCACTTGAATATTATTATGTGCTTGGTGATACTCTTTTAGTTTTGAGTCAAAAAACAATTTCTGTAAATGAACTTTATTTCAAATTACTTGAAATTCAAAAAGAACAGTCAATATTAATTGAAAAAATTCTGAACGAAACTGAAAATCAAGATGATAAAAAAATTCAAAATCTTTTTGAATTGTCGGCCCAAGCGGCAGACATTGTTGGAAACAAAGATGATTATGAGCTTCAAAACTATCAATGGTATAATAAATATAAAAAACAAAAAAAAGATATTTGGAATTCTCTTTTGCAGACATATAATTTTTTGGTAGATAAAACATTCAATGAAGCGAGAAATATTCAACTTGATTTGTTTAATCAGATTTTTTACGCATATAAATCAAGTATTGAAATAAATTCTTTTGATGTAGAAAAAAGATTTGAAGTGGCACAGGAACTTTTGGATGGTTTTCCAGTGCAGCTTTCAAAAGAAGAAATTCAACTGATGAAGGAAAATACCGGATTTATTGTCGATTTTGATTATGCAAAAAAGCAGGAAACAGAAGAAAATTTGGGAATTTTATATTGTTATCCAGATTTTGCACAAATTTTAATAATGGAAGCTCAAGTAAAAATAAAAAACACGCAGAATAAGATTAAAAATTATTGTGATGCCGTTTATTCTAATCTACAAGAAAATGCAATCATGATTTCTGATAATTATCCTTCTGGTTCACAGGGATTTTATATTGATTATATGGATAATCAGCAGAAAAATTATAACGAATATGAAAAAAAATGTAATTCTTTGCTTAGAATGGCAAAACAGCAGAGAAATAAATCAATTCTTGCCAGAAATGAAGCAGAATTGCGTTTCAATGAAGCTCAGGTTTCACTTGAAAAAAATAATTTTGAGAAGGCAAGAAATAAACTTCAGGATTCTTTAAAAAAATTTGATGAATCATTAAAATATCAGAATGATTTTGAACTTCGTTTAGAGTGTGATACAAAACTTTATGAACTTGGCACTAAAATCGCAAAATTAGAAAATGAAATTGTAGTAAAAGATGTTCGCGAATTAAAAAATAAAGCAAAAGATGCATATTTCAATGGACGTTTTGAAGATGCTCAAAAATATTTAAATCAAGCAAAAAGCAGATGGTCTGTAACAAACGAAATTCCTGATGAAGAAATTGTGATGCTTTCAAATTTTGTAAATTCCGCTATTTCAATGAAAACTGGACGAGATATTCCAGTATCAGCTCCACAATATCCAGAAATGTCACAACTTTTGAATCTTGCTTATGCATATTTTGAAGAAGGTTCGGAACTGATAAAAAAAGGCAAACGTGATGAAGGAATTGCAAAACTGGATATTGCAGTTGAAAATGTTCAAAAATTACAGCTTGTTTATCCTTTGAATCAGGAAGCGGCAATTTTGACTTTACGCATTAATCAACTTAAGGATTCAAAAAAATTTGAAAAAGAATTCAGTCAAAAAATAAATGCTGCAAAACTGATGTGCGAAAATCCTAAAACTCGAAAAGAAGGTTATGCAAATTTGCTTGATTATTATGAAATTCAACCGAATTATAAAGGTTTAAAGGAATTAATTTATAAAGTTGAAATCGATATTGGAATAAGGCAGAAAAAAGCCGATAATTCAGGTGTGAAAAAAGCAAATCAACTTCTTATGGAAGCAAAAAAAATATACAGCACTGCAGGAGATGATGAAAAAAAATTAAAACAAGCACTTGCAAAAGTGGATGAATCTTTAAGTCTTGTTATGGATAATGAACAGGCAGTAAAACTAAAAGATGAAATTACGACAAAAATAGGAGGAACTGTCATAACGGTGCTATCAACGGAAGATGAAAGACTTTATCAGCTTGCCGTTCAAAGACTTCAGGCTAATAATGTGATTGAAGCAAATATAATATTGGAGAAAATATTAAAGAAAAAAGGAAATGCTTCTTTGCAAAAAATTAAGGATTTGAAAAATAAAATTGAAGCTAGGAGTTAATTTTTTATTTTTACAATATAAAATAGATATCTTTTAATATCATGATAAAGTTATGAATGAAATAAAAAGGAAAAATGATAGTCAAAACTATCAAAAAGATAGTAGGTCTATCAAAAAGATAGTAAGGCTATCAAAAATAGTTAGGTTTTTCTCAATGATAATATGTGCTTTTGGAATGCATTCAGTTTACGCACAGGATTTTTATTGGGAGAATCCAAAAACTTTTGTTAACGCAGAATGTGTTTTTCCTTTGGCAGTAAAAAACAGTGATGAAAGTTATGTTTTTTGGGAAGAGGTAGATTCAAAAAAGAAAGAAATTTACATTTCATTAAGAAAATATGAAAACCTAAAAAGTTTTTATGACAACCGAAAGTTTTCAGGCTCTATAAAATATTCTGGAAATGAGGTTCCTGATATTTATTCTGCTGCAGTTTTGGAAAACGGAATAATTTCTGTTTGTGCAGCAACGCAAACTGGAGAAATTTTTGTATTCAGTTCATCTGATAAGGGAAAATCTTTTGAGAAAACAAAAATTGAAACAGAATTTTTACTGATTGCACCAAAAATTTATAATTCATCAAAAAATAAATTTGTACTTTTTTGTTCTGCAGGAACTGAAAGTAATTTTGCATTATATTATGCAGAATCATCAGATGGAAAAAACTGGACTCCTTTAAAAGTTTTTGAACCAGCAGCAAGTTTTAACAATCCTTTTATTCCAGTTTTATATAATTCAAATGGAAATGATTACGTTATATTTCAATCACAATATCTTTCAGTAGAAACAAATCAAATGTCTTATCAGCTTTATTTGACAAAAAAAAATAATGAGCAATGGACTGTCCCTGTTTTACTTACTGACAGAAAATCTATAAATCAAAAAAATACAAAAGGATTTTTTGAATTTCAAAATCAGCGTCCAAATATGATTTATTTTGAGAGAGAAAATTATATTGCATGGGAACGTTCAGAAAATAAAGATACTTCCATTTGGATTGCAAAATTCAGTGAAAATGGAATAATTCCAGGTTCTGCCCAGGAATTAACTTCAAAAGCAAATGCAAGCAGACCGATTCTTTTTGAATATCTGAATGATTTATATTTGACTTGGTTTGATGATAGAACTGGGCATCAATCAATATATTTTGCAAAAAAAACTGGAGAATATTGGGAAGAAACAAAATTACTTTCAGACAAAAATTCAAATATGTTTGTAAATCCGTTGATATTGGAAGACAGTTTGAGTTTTGTCTGGCAAAAAAACAATCGAATTGCAATTCTTTCTCCCGATAAATCTGTTCTGCCACCATCAATAAAAACTGTTAATTTTATTGAAGGAAAAAAAACAAATCAAAAAAATCCATCTTTTAAAATAATTTTTCCAGAAGATTCTTCGCAGATTGCAGGATATTCATATTTGTGGACAAAAAAAGATGACGAAAATGAACCGCCTGAATTAATAGAAAAATTTCCAAAAGAAAACAATTTAAAATTTTCTATTGAAGAAAGCGGAGAATATGTTTTAAAAGTGAAAATTACAGATTATGCTGGAAACTGGTCAGAATCTGTAAATACACATTTTGTTTTGGATATAGAGCCACCAAAATCACCAAAAATCAAACTTAATAATCTTGATGATTATGGATTTTTGAATTCAAATACAATTTCATTAGAATGGGAAAAATCTGATTCTGATGATACAGCTGGATATGTTTATCGTTTTGATTATATTGGCAGCATTCCAAAATCCATAGCAGTTTCAAAAAATCATCCGATGAAACTTTCCGATTCAAAAGTTTTGGAAATAAAAAATGAGCTTTATCAAAAATATGAAAAAGAAATTCTCAAAAAAAGAAAATTTCAGAATAATATTCAAACACAGGGATTAAAATCGAAAAAATTTTATAATTTAAGAAACGGTGTTTATGTTTTTTCGGTTGCAGCAATCGATGAATGTGGTAATCTTGGAGAAAGTACAAGTGAACTTGTTATTTTAAATAAATATCAACCTTCGACATACATTTCGTCTGTGGAAACACAAAAAAATGAAGCAAGTGAAATTATTTTGACTGTTTATGGAGGTGGTTTTACTTATGATGGAACAATTAGTGAAATCTATATTGATAAAGACGGAAAACTACCCTATGATTTGGTCATCAATAAAAATGAAAAACCATACAAAATTACTGATAATTCAAAAATTATAAATATAAATCTTGGAAATGATTTAGAAGAAGGAAAATACAAAATAGGTCTTTTTCACACAGACAGGGGACTTTATTTTTCTGATAATATTCTGACAGTATTACAATCTGGTACAGTAAAAATAGAAGGTGAATATCACAGACAAAGTAAACTTAATTCTGATTTTGAATCAGTAAAATATAAAATCCAACTTAATTTAATAATTGCATTTATTTTGATTGTTCTAGTTACTCTGATTTTGCTTTTTATAATAATTTTTTCAATAAAAATAAAATTCGAAAAAAATCTAACAAAAAAAGAAGTATGGGCTCTTGAAAAAGGAGAAAATATGCCATTAGTTAAAAAAGAAAAGAAAAAACGCTTGCCTAGTTTAAAAGATAAGTTAGTAATTTTCATTTATTTGCTTGTCGTTGTAATAGTTTTGGCAGTTACTTTGCAAAATGGTAAGAGAATTATAAGTCTTCAGGAAGAAACTATGGCAACAGCGATGGCAAAGCGAGCTGAAGTTTTGCTTGAAAGTATTTGTACTGGTGTTAAAAATTTTTTTCCTGTGAACAATCTTTTGGAATTAACTTCGCTTCCAAATCAAAAAAATGCAATGGATGAAGTTAAATACATAACGATAATAGGTCAGAAATATGAAGATTTTTCCTGTGAAAATATAAATTATGTTTGGGCTACAAATGATTCTCAAATTCTGGAAAAAATAGACACACCTTCTTTGATATACGGTGAATCAGAATTAATAGTTTCTGAAATCAATGATGTTACAAAAAAATATATAAATTTGGATTACACGATTGCAACAAAATTGAGTAATCTGTCAAATAAAATAGAAGAACTTACAAAGCAGGCAGAAATTCTTTATCGAAGTGAGCTAAAGGAAGATAATGAAGAAGCAGAAAGAATTTCAATTATGATAACAGATTTGCGAAATGAGATTGACCTTCAGTTGCAAGATTTTTCAAATAATGCAGGCGACTCTTATCCACATTTTGATTTAAATAATATTAGCAGAAAAAACAAGGATTTTCTTTTTTATAAACCAGTTTTGTACAGACAAGGAACTACAGAAAATTATGTTCATGCGGTAGTTTATCTCGAACTTTCTACTCAAAGCTTGATTGATGAACTTGACAGGTCGCTATTTAAAATCATAAATTTTGCCCTATTGATTGCTTTGTTTGCAGTTGTTGTCGGTGGACTTGGTGCATACTTTTTTGCTGTTATTATCGTTCGTCCGATAAAAAAACTTGAATCTCATGTTATCATGATTGGACAGACAAAAAATAAAATCCACCTAAAAGGAAAAGATGTTGTTATTAAACAAAATGATGAAATTGGACGACTTGGAAATGCAGTGAATAACATGACTCACGAGCTTATTGCCAATGCTGAAGAAGAAAAACTCACTATGGATGGAAAAGCTGTTCAAAAAGCGTTTTTGCCACTTGTGGATTTTGGATTAAACAACAAGCAGACATTTGCTGAATTTAATGACAACACACTTGAATGTTTTGGTTATTACGAAGGTGAATCAGGTGTTTCCGGTGATTATTTTGATTATAAAATTCTAGATGATACATGGTTTTGTGTAATAAAATGTGATGCTGCTGGTCACGGAATTCCTGCTGCCATCATTATGACAGTTGTAGCTACAATTTTCCGACGATTTTTTGATAAATGGACATATAAAAAAGACGGTGTAAATTTATCTCTTCTTGTTGAGCAGATAAATGATTTTATAGAAGGTCTTGGATTAAAAGGTAAATTTGCTACTTTGATAATTTGTCTGCTCAACAGAAAAAACGGTGAACTTTATATGTGTAATGCAGGAGATAATCTAGTTCACATTTTTGATTCTAAAACAAAGAAAATGAAACTTTTAAAGCTTTCGTCAAGTCCAACAGCCGGTATTTTCACTTCAGAACTTGTTTCTATGAAAGGTGGATTTGTGGTGGAAAAAACAGTGTTAAATCATGGTGATATTCTATTTTTATATACTGACGGTATCGAAGAATCTACAAGAAAAATTCGTGAAACTGATTATTCTGTTCGTCAAAATAAAGTAGAAATAAAACGCATGAATCCTAAAACTCATGAAGAAGAAATAGAAATCAAGCTGGAAGATTCCAAAGAAGAATTTGGTTATGAAAGAATTGTAGATATCATAGAATCTGTTTATAACAAAACAAAATATATTTTACAAAAAAACGATAATCCAAACAAACAGGAAAAACTCGAATTTGATTTTACAAAATGTCAGGGAACGGTGAGTGAAGCAGTTTTGGCTCTTGCATCAATAGAAAAAGTTTTCCGACTTTATAAATCACCTCAAGTTTCACAAAAAGATTATGTAAAAGTTGATAAAAAGATTGACGATTTTCTTTTAAAGTATTTTAATATATATAGTGAATATGCAGCAAAAAAATCTGAAAATGTGGAAAATGCTGTAAACTATATTGATTATGATATGGTTTTGGAAGATGAACAGAGTGATGATTTAACTTTGCTTGCCATCAAACTAAAATAGCAAAACATTCGGGAGAAAAATATGGAATCAAAAGACTTAGAAACAAAATTTAAAGAAATTGGAAAAAAAGTTGCCGAAGTATCAAAATCCGCTTTTGATAAAGCAAGTGATAAAGTGCAGGATTTTACTGATAAAAGCATTTTAAAAATTGACATAAAGAAACTCCAGTCAAAAAAAGATGAACTATATAAAAATTTTGGAGAAAGAATTTCAAAACTTCTGTGTAACGGAAGCCTAAAAGAGCTTGAAATAGAAAATCAAGAGGAAAAAGAAAACCTGCTTTCCATTCAGAACGAAATTGAAGAACTTGAAAAGCAGATTCAGCAGAAACAGACAGAATTGTAATTTTTATTTCCTGCAGAATAAATCATTCTATATAAATTATTGCAATATTATATTTTATAAAAATTTCACTTACTCTCAACACCAGCGGTTCAAAAGTAATTTTTTTTATTATAAGATGAAAGTAAACTTATAAACAACTAGTTTGCAAAGAAACTATTTTTTATCAATTAAAATTAGATTCACCTTTTTTTTTCAAATTTAATGTTTAATAAAGTCAAAGTTTAAATCAAATGGCTATAATTGCGCCATTTGATTTAACTTAGAGTTTCTTTC